>CEUI01044182.1_pt1 | contig 10830 bp, 4 predicted proteins | sample 531411 | NCBI WGS metagenome assembly CEUI01 (sample SAMEA2622841, study PRJEB7988) | marine metagenome | isolation source: saline water (ENVO:00002010), including
AGCAAAATTTATTTCACCATCTTTTGTGAGAGTGATTCCAAGAGCTTCTGCGTTCTTTTTTATTCTTCCTTCTAATCCAAATTCTTTAATTATTTTATTTAATTCTGTAGCTGATTTCCGGGCTATGTTGTCAAAAACCTTTTCCTCACTAAAGTCACTAAGCATACTCTTGTACAAACCAGTATAGTATTCTTTAGTCGGCTTCTTTTCTTTTTGTTGATTAATAGAATCTCTGGTTTCTTTACTAACCTTATGACTCTCTCTTTCTATTTCACTATCTGTTCTTTCTTTAGAGAGATTTTGCTTTTTCTTTTTCTTCTTTATTTCTTCTTGTACTTCTTTTTTTATATCAAAATCAAGAAATGAATTTATTATCTCATTCTGTATCATCTCTATTTGATTCTGAGCCTGCTCTTCAGTAGTAGCAGTTGAGTTTATTATAGTTGACTTAACATCCATCAACTCATTTATCATTGAGTCAACAAAACTTTTTCCTTTTTTTGTACTCCCAAGAACTCTTCCTTGTCTCTTGTATTTATCTCCCTCTACACTTTTTGAGAGTATATTCTTTTGAGTTTTTAATTTTAAATCCCCAGATACAATTAGAGCTATCATTTCATCTAGTTTATCATTTAGTTGGCTAGCGTTAGATGAATCATACTCAACAGCGAGAGCTGGAATCAATTCTTTTACTCTTGACCTAGCTAGAGTCATTACTAATCCTTTAGTAGTTTTATCTAATTTGTCTAAGACTGCCATTCCGTCTGGGCTGTTTTTCAAAAGATTTAATATTATACGACCACTACTTGTCCTAGCATTCGCTCCTTGAGCAAGGAGTTTTACAACTAGATTATCATGACCAGTCTTTCCTTTAAATCCACTATAGTCTATAGGATTTTCAGTACTTACTATGCTCTCTAAAGCACCTTCATATGTTAGATTATCAAAATAATCATCAGTAAGAGCCTCTTTTTGAGCCGCTGCTCCATCTGAAGCTCCTTGATTATAATTCTTACCATTTAATTTTTTTATCTCTTGGTCTGTAGATTCATTTATTTCTTTTTCTAATGAACTTTTCTTGAAAAATTCTGAATAGGTTCTAGATACTGAACCACCAAGACCAAAAAAGAAACCTCCAGTAGCTCCTCCTAAGAACTCCATTGAGGCTTCACCTTCATTCCAAACCCCTTTCCACAATGGCTGGTCTGGTCTTATTGTTCCTAGCTGAGCATTTACTGTAAATCTTTCATTCATTCCTTGAAATACTTCTTCTGTACCCTCTTGAAGAGCTTGATTAAACATAGGAGAAACAATTCTGCCAAGCTTTGAAGAAGCTATAGTAGCTGCTAATTCTTTTCCAGGAACTTTCTTAAACTTACCCCAAAAGGCTTGAGCAACTTTACTTTTTGGTAATGCAATATTTATACCCCTAGCAATACTATGCATTCTAAAATGTTCTATTGCTGTATTCACAGCTCCAACACTTACCCATGTTGCATAAGCTAAATCAAAAGCCTCAGCTTCTGTCATCGCCCCATCTTTGACTTCTTTCTCCATGAGCTCACCCATAATTTCATCAAAAGCTCCCCCTGCTTGTTGAGTAAACATCCAAGAGTTAACAACAGCTTGTATTCCAGCTGTAACCATAGGTGGTTTTATTTTTGCAGTTGCTAAATTGGCAGTTCCAAGAATTGTGCCAACTATTGAGGGTAAAGACTGAATTGTTAAATCAAGACCTAGAGCCCTCATCTCTGAGTCGGTAAACATATCTCTAATAGTAGGAAGAAATTTCCCACTTTCCATTCTATCTTGTAAATACAAAGCACGAGCTAATAAGTCAGGGTCTTCCTCTATAGCCTTATCCATCTCTAGTCTCACAGCTTTCTTATAATTCTTCAGTCCCTCATAAGACCAATCTTTACCAAACCACTCACCAGCTGATTTAACCCAATTAGGGTCATTATAAAGCTGGTCTAACTGAACACTTGCAGGTGTTTTGACCTTTATATTTTTTGGACTTAGAGCATCTTGTGCTCCCATATTTTCAACATTATACTCATCAGTTAATCCAAGACCAATTTTAAAGGTATCTTTTATTGATGTATCATTAAAGTATATATTGTCACTAAATACTTGACCATCCGATTTTAGAGTAGCTTCAGTATCGTTTGCTTCTTTAATGTTTAATGAATGTCTTGTAGAGTCATCTACAGACGCTTCATCCATAATCTTAATATCCAGACCAAGAAGGTCTGCTAAATCTTTATTTATTTTCTTTCCGTTTGGTAATTTATAATTACTTGAGTCTTCAGATGTCATTCCAGTTGGAGGAATAATATCCACAGTTTCCATACTGTCAATCAATCCAGACGATTCTGCAATCATTACAGCTTTAGCTGTATCTGATTCATTTCCAAATGTGCTGTCTATATGGTCTAAGTATTTCTTGTCAATTTTATATGTAGATGCAATTTGTTCGTTAGTCATCCCAAGATAAGGTTCATGTAGACCTTCTCTATGGGTTGTCCATCTCTTCCATCCTTCTTTTTTCTGCAATTTTGAAGCGTATTCAATATTTTCTTCTGGCGTCATGTTTGAAGGAGGGACAAATTTCCCCCAAACTTGTTTCTGCTGTTCCTCATTCTGGAAGAAATTATTTATTTGGAATAGACCATGACTCTGTGTCTTAACTCTACTACCTTTAGGTGGGACTCCAGCTTCTCCCCACATTGACTCTAGAGACTCTTTATCTGTTTCTGGAAGCTTTTCTGGAGTAACTGGGTATATTCCAGCATCAACATTTTCTAAATATTGGTCTAGAGTAACCCATTTTTGTACGCCATACCCTTGCTGAGCCTGACCAGCTGTCGCTAGACCTGTAGCCCAGTCTATTTGCTTAAGAGCAGCGGAGTAATCAGGAGAGTAGGAATCCATTTTTCTTATCACACTTTCCCTTACATCGCTAGGTTGTGCCATAAGAAAATCTAGGACAACTTGATTATCTGATTTTTGTCCTAGTAGAAGTGGGTCTATTAATTGTTTTTCTAAGTAGAAGCGCCTTAAATCAAACGCCATTCTTTCTACGCTATACTTATTGTCCATTTTTTATTTATTGTTTATATGGAACATTAAACTGCAAATCACTTAAGAAGCTATCCTGCACGTTTGGATTAGAGTCTTTAAATAATTCTTCTCCAAATACATTGAGATACTGTGAATTAATAGCTCTTAAATAATTGACATAAGACTGAACTGCATCAGCTACACTCTTAGAATCTTCTTTGCTATACTCTTTCCAGTCGGAAAATTTTCCACCAATTATTCCTGACTTAATTTGAGAAACAACATCTTCACTTAGAAATTCATGTGGTTGCATTTCTGAAATTTCTTGCAAATTAGAGTCATCTACTCCTTTTACAAACTCTTGTAACCCTTTATATTTTTGATTGAATAAATTCTTCCAAACTTTTTTATTTAAATAGTCTTGATTTCCTTCAAAGTGTTCAGTGAATTTTGAATTATTTGCTACAAATCTGGCTACATTCTCATCAGTTTTAGCTAATGCGTTTAGAGGAGAAAGGTCATCACCTAGACTAGCTTGATAGGTTTTAAGGTTCTCTGCCATTTCTTTACTTAACTTCTTATTAAGCTTATCTCTGACTTCTAGCTTTCCTAAGTATTTTTTAGCTTCTGCAAAGTTTCCTAACTCTACATTCGCCTGAGCTGTTTCAAATATTTCCTTAAATGTTAGTCCACTAACTTTAGTATCTGCTCCTGGCATATTCTTTAGGTCTAATTGAACTCCAGCCATCTCTTTATCTAAATCGTAGGCTTCCATATAAGACAATACAGACATTACTTCTTTTGCACTAGTAAATTCTTTTTGCATGGCAAGAGCATCTTGTGTACTATAAAATCTTGCATTCTTAATAAATTGATTTTGTATACTATTTAAAGTTTCAATAGCTGCTGAGCTATCATAATATCCTTCCCCACCTTTCTTTTGAGCTAAATAAACTTTATCCATAGCGTTAAAAAAGTCTTCATCAAAAGCTTCTTTTTTGTCAGTAACTGCTTTAATACCACCATAATAAGCTTCAGCAGCCTTATGAAATGGGGCGATAACTTGGTTGTCTACATACTCACCCTCATCATTAAAAGCCATTTCATCAATAGCTCCCATCAATGCTTCATTCACATCGCTTGGATTTTCAAAATTTAGCTTTCCTAATAATGTATTCATTCTCACACTTATGTCATCTCTAAACGCATTTGCTTTTGAGAATTGCCCCATAGCTTGCATTAAGTACAAACCTTTATAAGCTATGTCTAATAAGCTTCTTTCTGTGTATTGTAAATCGTATCTACTTGCCATTAACTTTCTTCCATTTGTTCTACTTCCATAAGCCTTGCGAAGAAATCATCCATCCACTGTTGTCTTTCACCATAAATATCTTGTTCAAAACTTATAGATTGTTGTTTAGCTTCTAAATCTAAACTAGTCAATGCATCTTCCATTGTTCCTAGCTTTTGCTCAGTTTGTCCAAATAATTGATTTTGTTGACCATATATGCCTTGAGTAGTAGCCTGAGATTGAAATCTATCTGCAAAAGAGCCTCCCCTCATACCTCCAATTTGAGCTCCTCTTTGTTGAGATGCTTGATTCATTTGAAATGACGCAGCTTCTCCTTGATTTAATGCACTAGATATACTTTCATTCAAACTCCCCATCAATCCCTCTTTTTGCCTCCCAATTCCTTTTCTTTTTAAATCTGTTTCTTGTCTTTGTACATCAAACAATCCTTTTAAAAAAGATTCACTTTGAGGGTCATATTCCATACCTTCAAAATATTTCTTCATATCAGAATCTACACCATATTTGTTCATCAAGTCATCTAAGTCTAGATTGAACTTTCCCTCCCAATCAAATCCGTATTCATCAGCATGCTCTTTCTCCCCTGAAGTATCATCACCCCCATCTTGACCTTCGTTGTCTTTTATCCACTGCATAGCGTCAGCGTGACCATCTGCACCTTGAAAGGACATAAGAATGTTTCCGTTACTGTCTACTACAGCCCATCCATCATCTCCAGTTTGCATTATTTCCATTTAAATCATTCCTCTCTCTTTCATCCAAGCTGTATATCCAGTCTCACCACCCAACGAAGCATAAGCCTTACTTCTTCCAGCCATTGTACTATCAGTAACGCCTTGAATATCTCCTGCTTTAATAGCGTCTACAATTGATTTTTGACTTGCTTGACCTGATTTTTCTAATAAGAATCTATTTTGAGAAGCAGTCCCTGTGTATGCAGTATCAGTCTTAGATGCTGTCGTAGCTAAGTTAGGATTTCCAGCCTCTGCCAAAGAAGCTTGCTTTATATCACCAGCTCCTGAAAACGGATTAGATTGCATATTAACAGCTGGCTTTCCTGGGATTGTAACTGATGAAGAAACAGGAGGTTCAAATCCAGGAGTCTTGTCCCCATACAAGGGTCTTACGTCACCAGCTCCACTAGTACTAAAGATTTTAGTTTTTTCAAGAACATCTTTACTAACACCCACTTTTTCTAATCCTTTTCCAATATACTTTCCACCTCCTCCTGCCATAAATGCACCTGCGGATGCAACCAGAGCTCCTGCTTGAGCTGATTTTTCTTGACCTTTTAGAACATCTCTAAAACTAGCAGCTTGGCTTTCTTTAGATTTTCTCATGAGATTGCCTTTTAACTTTCCCATTTTTCCAAGTTTTGTTTTTTCAGTCATGTCAGCTGCTCCTCTACCAGCTCTACTTCCTGCATATGCACCTGCCCCAGCTGCCGCTGATTGTGCCAATAAACTTGCACCACCAGTTACAGCTCCAAGAGCTATACTCCCAACAAATGCTCCAATGTTTCCCCATCTTCCTCTTTTTTTAGCTTTTGACTGAGCTTCCGCTGCTTGGGCTTCTAATTGAGATATAGTCTCTTGAACGTCTTTTGATAATAACCTTTTACCATAAGATTTGCCTTTGTATTCTTTTACTTGAGTATCTTCAGGAGCAGTTGGTTTTTTTCTGCCTGTACTACCATCTTTTGTTGCCATAATAAGTCCTATTAATTGTTTTGAAATTTAATATATAATATTATCTTAATCAAGTCAAGCATTCTCTAATGCCTCTAATCTTGTATTTAATTCTTTTATAGCATTTATCAATGCAAATTTTAATTCTGAAGTATCTAATTCTCTTAAATCATCTACATCTACATCATCTATCTTGCCATTAGTTTTAGTAACTAAAGATGGAATAACAGATTCTGCTTCTTGAGCTATTAACCCCACTCTATTTATATCATCATCAGGTGCATGGGCTGTTTTTCCGTTGTATTTATAATATTTAGGTTCTAATTGTATTATTTCAGATAATCCAGTTGTATAATTATCACCTACAGTTTTTACTCTTGAGTCTGAAGTGGAAGCCCATTCTCCGCCTCCAGATTTAGCACAAGTACCCGTAGAAGAGTATATAGCATAAGCAGACCCAGCTCCTGGATTTTGAGCGGTAACAAGAATACCATAATTACTATCACTGTTTGTAGTCCCCCCTTCTCCATCATTGCCATTTGCGCTATACATCTCAATTCTTGCCCCAACATTACTACCTGCTCCATATTTACTATTTTTACATTTAAAGCCAGTAAAATCAGCAGAACCTGTATTAGTCAATGGACCAGAGTCATATCCTGCGTTAAAAGCAACTATATTACTTCCATATCCACCACCTTTGCCTGAATTAACATTTGAATTATTTGTTGGAACAACAGATATATATCCATCAGGTCCATAACTAACACTATTTGGGTTAGTATTGTTTTTAGCTTTTACATAAACATCAGCAGCATTATCAGAACCTTTAATATACATAAGTCCATTATTTTCCATGCTTATACCATCTTGAGTTCCTCCAAAGCTAGCAGATGCCCCTATTCCTTTAAGTTCTAATTTAAGAGTTCCTCCACTCTCATAAAATTTTAAAGTATTTGAGCTACCATCCATTACAATTCTTTGTCCACTTGAAGAAGTTTGAACAGTCCTTCCAGTCAAAGTCCCAGCTTGTATATTATCAGCGGTAAGCAATCCTGTTATAATCTTACCACTCGTTACAATACTACTGTCTAATTTTCCTACTGCTATTGATGAAGCTGCTATCCTATCAGCTGACAATGTACCAGCACTAATGTTACTTGCATTTAAATTTGTAATTGTTACGCTATTCCCACTTATAGCTCCATCTGTATCTGAATTAAGAGTCCCTTTAAATACTGCGACACCAGATGAATCTATGTAAAATTCTTTTGCGCTTATAAATCCTGCTCCAAGAGTAATGTCTCCAGCGTTAGATGTAAAGTTTCCACTAGTTCCTTCTGTTCCTCTGTATATTGCATTATCATCAAAAGTCCAACCACCTATTGTTCCAGTAGTAAACGTACATGACTTACCTGTCATATTTAATGTAGATATTTTATCAGCATCTAAAGAGTCAGCCGCTATTCTAGCAGCCGCTAAAGTACCAGTAACAGTTGCACTGCTAAGATTAATTTCATCCGCAGTGATGGTTGTAGCATTTACAGAAGTAGTAGTTACCACAGCGGCTGTAATACTATTAGTATCTATATGGGAAGAGTCTATAGTCCCAGCTGTTATTCTGTCTGCATCCATAGTTCCAGCTTGTATATTGTCAGCAGTCAGTAAACCAGTAATAATTTTACCACCTGATATAACAGTAGAATCTAAATCAGATGCTCCAATAGTGTTTTCAACAGTAATGCTTCCTTTTACAACAAGACCATTAGTTGTGTCATAAGATATATAATCACCACTACCAGTTTGTGCTCCAATTCTAAATCCACCATTAGTAAACTTAGCTTTTACTGAAGGAGTGCCATCTAAATCTGAACCTATAAACAATCCTCTTTCACTACTAATTGTCCCAAGCTTTATAACTGTATTGGTTGAATCTGCCACATTGAAAGAGCCCTCATTCTCAACTAGGAAAGCTCCGTCTTTATATTCCACATCTCCATCTATCTTTGCTTGGTCTCCTTGTTTAATCCAAAATCCATAGTCGGTATCAGCCCAATTCCCAGAACCAGAAGTCTTAGCAAGCCCTCCCAAATACCCCATAGAAACAACAGCTGCGTTACTTGTATTCCTTACCTCCAATCTATGGGCTGAAGGATTTAAAAATATTCTTTTGGCTGATGAGCTTGAACTTGATGATATTTCATTTGAAGCAATAGTCCATCCACCTATTGTTGCTCCTGTAACTACGAGCTTACCATCGGAATCTAGCTCAGCGTTAGAAGCTTTCCATGTTATTTTACTACCATCGTACTTAAAAAATGCATTACTACCATCTCCAAAGTAAACTCTAGGTGTCCCAGAATTATACTGTAGTTGCAATCCAGAATTTCCAAACGTAGCATTATTAATACTTATTGCTTTGTTAGTTGCGTCAAGTATAACATTCGTTCCCTTTTTGAGAGAAGAGCTAGTTATATCCCATCCTCCTATATTAGCTGTGTCAGCAGCTATATCTCCATCAGATATTTCCATCAATACTTCATTTGAAGCATTCCATATCTTTAAACCATATTTATCACTATCTAATTGACCAGCTTTTAATCTTACTACATTGTTTTGTGCGATTTCTAATCTTGGCTGAGAACTTGATGTATCTAATTTGACATAATCATTACCACTAACTTTTGAGATAGCATTTTCATCAATATTCCAACCACATAAATTTGCAGTACTTCCATATAGACCAAATATCTCACCACCATTTGATTTATTAACCTTGAGCCCAAAGTTATCTGTTGTAATTTGACCTAGCTGAGCTCTTATTACATCGCTGTCATCTCTTACTTGAAAATAACTTTCTTCAGATGATATAATAATATTCCCATTACTAAATTCTAATTCAGACATTGTATTAGTCTGAGTAGAGCCACCTGAAGAATTCCCTCCACTCTCTTCATCATCTAAGTCAAGATTTTCAACAAAGACTTCCTCATTTATTTTAGTTACCTTTTTGTACTCACCAGCGTCAGCTACAATAAGTGATTCCCCATTATTTAAATCATTATTGGAGGGAGTAAAATTTAGAATATCATACTCTACGCTCATGTTGCTCTTTTACGTTTAGGTCTAAACTCTACAGATATATCATTAATTTCAAGAAATGCGGTTGCATCATCATCAGCATCATTAACAGGGTGGTCAGCGTTTGCAGATGTAGCTATCCTAAATGATATGCTTTCACACTCAACAGTAGAAGATGGTGTAAGCTTTATTATATTCCATCCATTACTACCACTTAATGCCGCAGACTTTGCAAATGAATCAGATGTTGCACTAGGTACAGCAGCTCCATCTAGTTCTCTCCTAACGCTTATTCTATTATCAGACGTTCCATCTTTAAATCTATATGTTATATACATACAATAGATTCTTTTCTTTAAAGCAGGTTGTCCAAAATCATAATCTTTTGTTACTATAGATTGTTTAGTAGCTGTTGTAGATTGGCTCTGATTTAACTTTGATAAGTAGTAAACTTTACTATCATGCGCTCTACTATAAAAATGCAACTCATCATCATGAACAACAAGGTTACTTGCTCTTTTAGGGGTAGCAGGTATTAACCAATCTCCACGACACATAGATTTTGTTCTAAAGTCATACACATACATTTCACCTGCATCATCGCCTCCACTATTCTTTACAACTATAATTTTTTTATCTTTAGGGTCATATCCAACAATAACATTGTCTCCACCAGCGAAATCAGACCATGTGCTATCTAAAATAGTATTTGATAAAGGTTGCATTTGTTTTGAAAATATATATAATCCGTTTTCATTAGCCCATATAACACCTAATTCACTTTTACAAACAGCTCCACTACTCTTAACCCCCATATAATCATAAGTTTCTTGTAATTGCCATCCAACATCATTTGGATTTTGAATATTTATTAGGTATAGCTTTGACTTTTTAAAAGCAAACAATAAATCATTATGAGCAATTAACTTAACAAACTCATCTCCATCATTCATTCCTAAGTCAATCCAATTATCAGATGTAAATGTATCAAATTTATTTGGAAGGCTGTAATATATCCTATCCCCATAAGCAGTTGAGTCCGACTCATCTCCTCTAGAATGAACATTTGCTACAAAAGCTCTTCTGTTTGCAACTACAGCAGTTTTATATCCACATTTAGTTTTGCCAAAATCTATAAAAGGCTGGTCTTGTCTAAATCCATTAATAGATTCAAACGTATCTAGTGGAGGTCTCTTTAATTGCATCTCTGCAGTTCCTTCTTCAACTCCAAGTTTATACCAATGGTTTCCTGTACCAGTAGTTGAAAATGATACAAAGTCCTTTAAAAAGCTAGGGCGACTACCTCTTTCAAAGTCTATATCAGCTACCAATCTCCATCTTCTGTTAGCACCTTGTCTTCTAGTGTATATACGACCACCCATTACTCTTTCACTCCATCCTAAGTCAGTCCCACTTGTTCTTCTGAATAAACATTGTATATATGGATATTGTTGAAACCCAAGTGCAATTGTGTATGGAGTCCCACTGCTATTAGCATATATTGTTGGAACAGATTCTTGATTGCCTTCATATACTTTAGTCACCGCAAACTCATAAGTACCCTTTGCCCATTTTCCTTCATTAGAGCCAGTGGATGGATTTGCATATAGTTTAAAATTACCTACAGCTGGATAAATTGAGGTATCTGTATATGTAGGAGCACTTCCAGTAAGAAACAAATTATTA
>CEUI01033446.1_pt1 | contig 10824 bp, 16 predicted proteins | sample 531411 | NCBI WGS metagenome assembly CEUI01 (sample SAMEA2622841, study PRJEB7988) | marine metagenome | isolation source: saline water (ENVO:00002010), including
GCTAAACTTATTACACTTCTTACAGGTGGATTTAATGTAGCACCTGGTTCTAATAATGAATGAACATAAATTGCACCAGTATTCGCATGGACATCGGCTGTATCACTTGTATATCCTTCATATCCCGTAGCTATCAAAACGGGAACATTTCCAGTATTTTCTATAATAACTTCTTTAGGATCAGAAGTTTTAGTTGCGGAATCTGAAGCTGATTTGCTAATAGATAAAAGTTGCGTTGCTTTTACTGTATCTGAAGAAGATTTATAACCTATAGATTTAATTTCTTGAGTATTTACACTACTTTCTCCATTTAAACTTCCTGTTCCTATTGGGTTTGGAAGAAAAGAATCTCCTGTTGTATCTGGGCTATCACCACTATAATCTGCCATAAATTATCTCCTATTGTATGCTAAATTTTACTGTTGCATTTACTGAAATCTCTGTTGTTCCTGTGGATTTAACAGTTAAAATAATAACTTTTCCAGATGCTACTTCATTATTATTTGAATCTATTGTTAAACTTTTATATTTTATCGCATCTTGATGCACATCTGATATAACAGCAGATTGATCTGCGATAACTACACCACTTGATAAATCACCTAAATTTGTTGTTGTATCTAAAGTATAATAACTTAAATGAAAATCTAAATTATCTGTTGTAGATGCTTGTGAACCTCCTACTAAAATATGGACCGCCCTTATAGTTATTGCATCTGGAATATACCAAAAACAATTTGAGAATTCATTTGTATTAGTTTCCCCTGATACATCTAAAGAAGTTGCTGGATTTGTGCTTGTTCCTAGATTAACTTCATTTGACGAATCTGTAGCCCCAAAAGAATGTGAAGATTGAAATGGTATCATAATATGGCTTGTTGCTACATCCATTTGGCTACATGAAAAATAAGCATACTGAACTAAAGCATCTACCTGCGAAGCACCAACTAAAACCCTACTATTTTCTGTATCTACCGACAATATATTATTACCTGCTTTATTTTTTACTGTCATAGTTGTAGTTGTATTAGATACAGTTGGCTTAACTTGAAAATCATTATTTGATAATAAAAGAGATGTATTATTACCTGCCCCGTCTATTAATCTCCTAGAAGTTCCATCAATACCAGTATTTCCAGCCTGTTCTATAGCTACATCATTTTTATAATAACTAGAATAAGTTTTATTAGTTTTAGAAGGCATTATTCAAGCTCCTTTAAATAAGCTAATGCACCAGTTTTTTGATGATACATAACTTTAATTTTTTCTATTTCTTCTTCTAATTTTAAAATCATTTCTTTTTTAGAAAGTTTCTCTTTATTTCCATTACTTTTAATTTTTTTTATTTCTTTTACATCATCCATTACGATCCATCTCCTACTGTTGCTGGTAATGCTACCGCTTCCATAGTCCAAGCACCATAATTAGCTAAAGTTGCATCTCCACTAAATAATCTTCCACCTGCGGTATCTTCTTTTACCATAGCATATAATGTTTTAGATTGTCCTGCACTCCAACTATGATCTGATCCATGAACTACCCATTGATAGAATATTCCAACAGTATCAGTTTCATCTACATCCCAAACTCTTCTTTCATAATCTTCATGCAAGGTTGTTGCAGAAGTATCAGTTGCAAGACCTAAATGTAAAGTTCCATCACAATAAGCACAAGCAGGTAAATGAACCTTAATTAAAACTTTATTGCTTGGAGGAACTACAAAAGCTACTTTTAAATATTTTTCTCCACCACCTTGTGTTAAACTTAAATTAACAAATGATGTAGTGGTTGATTGAAATGTATCTTCACCACTAATACTATCATCAAATACTTCAGTAAAGCCTAGAAGCATTCCCGCATAGCTACTATTAGAAGAACTGAATTCTACACCTGCCCTTTTAGTTACAAAAACACCTGTATGCGAATCAAGAGTAATATCCCCATCTACATCTAATATAAAATCTGCATCTGATCCAGCAGTATCAAATGTTGTTATTTGTGTTTCTCCGTTTGTAGTACATCTCAATCTAAAATAATCATCAGTTGAAGCACCACCATTTTCATAAAATACTAATTGTGAATTTGTCTTACTAAATCTCGCATATTCTGTACCATCGCCTTTTAGTGTAATATCTCCACCTGCTGGGTCTAAAGTTATATCGCCATCTACATCTATTGTTAAGTCTGCTGCAGTAGCATTATCATCTATAGTTGCTATAGTTGTAGCTCCATGTGGTGATAAAGTAATACTAAAATAATCTCCAGTATCACCATCATCTTGTATTTTAAAACGCTGATCATCTAAATCAAAATTAAAAATTGTTATATCTTCATCATGATCTTTAAATAAAATTCTTGAATTTGCTCTTAAATATAAATCTCCATTAGGATTATATATATCTTGAGAGGTTGTAGCTCCAGAAGTTTTAGTTAAACTTAAATTTTGTAATGTTATAGTAGAACCATTGGCTGTTAAATCATCACAAACCAAATCATCACAATTAATATCATCTAATATCATATCTGTATAAAGAATTTGTCCTATTATATTTCCAGTAACTTCTAAATCACCATTAATTCTAGCTCCATTACCTAAAGAAGCAATCTCTAATGAAGTTCTATTGCTCCCAATAGTTACATTGGCTAAATCTTCTGTTATTGCACATGGATAATTCCCAATTCTTAAACTCTTAGACATTTTAAGTATCAAATCCCATGTAAATATCTATATCATGATTAGACCCCTCTGTTTCTAAGGCTATATAGTCTATTTCATTACCAGGAATAGCTGCAGTAGATTGAATACTTGAATCTCCACTATCAGGAGTTGCTACTCCCATTTCTTCTAAATCTCCATTTGTAGTACCATTGATAAAATACACCATAGGAATTGAAGTACCTTTATCTGCTGTTCTTGTTAAATAACTTCCATTATTTAATTTACAAATCACCCAAAATCTAGAATATACACCAGTTGGATATATTGAAGCAATTCTCAAGTATCTTAAATGTGGATTAGATACAGTTGATATATCTCTTACTCCTGATTCAGCTCCTAACCCTGGCATATTTGAAAAAGTATCATCATCTGTTGAATCATGGCTTGAATTTCGTTGCCATAATAAGATAGGTTTATCTGCCACCCAATGGCCATGAAATCTAAAAACTTCTGCAAATGGTCCTATAGTTACAGTTTCTGTAATTAAGCCATCTCCTACACTTAAAGTTATTGATTCTGTATCATAATCTCTTACTGACATATTAAAATCCTGACATTGCTAACAATACTTCTAAGTGCGGTCCACTTGAACCTATTTCAACACACTTTATAGTATTGATATTACTTAAATTACTTTCTATATTTTCATTCTCTAAAGTTGCAAGAGTTGGAGAATCATCTAATCCTTTATAGCCTATTCCTTGAGAATTAATCCATTTAGACAATACTAAACTTTCTCCTCCTTTTAATTTAAAAATCCAGGGTGTATCTTCTGTACTATCAGATTCTGAGTTTGTCATTTCTATTGTTATATCATAAGAAGTACCTAATCCCGATGAAGCACAATTTGTAAATCTAGCATATTTCAATGCAGACCCATCTGAATCAAATAATCCTCCACTAGCTCCGCCACCTTTCCTGTAAATATAATCAGAATGTGCTGTAGTAGTCTTAAAAGGTTTATATCTAAAATGTACTACCTTATCTATAGAAATAGTATCTGAAACTTCATAACTTATAGCATTCCCTGCTACTGTTCCTGATTCTGTATATTTAATATCTAATGTATGTGCCATTTTAATCTCCCTCTGATGCTATTAAAATATCAGCTTTCACTACCTTAGAACTATGACTATCATTTGAAGCTATAAAAATACCTACGGGAGTTCCTAAAGCATCTTTATTTGCTCCTAATTTATTTGTAAAAGCATTTGATGTTGATAGTGGACCAGTTCCTAATATAAAAACTCTTTTAGGAGGAAGTATAAATAAATAATCTATTGGTGTACTTTCATTTGTTCTAAGTTGAATTGCTATATCATGAGCATCTTCTGTCCCATCCATTAAATTCGCTATTCTTATAAATCGTATAAAATCCCAATCATAACAAGGACAACCATCAACTGATCCAGTTCCTGTATCATTAATTTCTGCTATTTGTATTTTATCTCTGTTTAAATATAATATTCTACGATCATAATTATCTATATCCTCATAAGTATTACTCCTAGTAGATGCAGACCAAGTTACACCCTGATCACTTGTAAATGTTTCTGAAAATGTCTGTGATATAGAACCCATTATTTAAATACCGATTTTAATAAACTTACTTTTTTCATTTTATCTATTATTTTTTTAACACCTTTAAATTCATCTTTCATAGCTCGAAATTCATTTATTTCTTTTAAAGGTATTGCGGGTGGATGGGCTATTTTGTCTATTTGTTTTATTTTGCTTTCAACTTTTTTAATAACTTTATCTATAGATTTTACATTTTGTTCTACATTATCTATAGTTTCAGAATAGCCTTTAACCATATCTATTACCGCTGTATGCTTAAACCCAATATCAGTTATATTTTTTTCTAAATCCCTAACCTTAATATCAAGCTCATTATCTTCATCTTTATACTTAATTAGCCCTTGAAAAATATCAGTTTTAAAAAGGGCTTTTAATACTAATCCTATTAATTTGGCCTGTATCACTTTTTACCCATCATTTTCTTAACACCACCCCAAACCATATCTAATAAAATATCATCATAAGTTGTCGGACTTAACTTAACTGCTTTTTCTGCAATCATAAACACTAATAAACATAAATCCCAATTACTTGCTAACCATTCCATGTTATTTTCCTTTCATTGTTAAATCAATATAAACTTTTAAATCTGACTTGATTTCGCTACACCACTTTTTAACCTTTTCTGTATCATCTCGTTCCTGGTCAAATCGAAGGTGCATTTCTTTCTTAATTTCATCTATTTCTTTTAATAATAAATCATGGCGATTCCCAAAATTTTTAAGTGTATCGTCAATTTTTTCTTTCAAAATGTATTTTACAACCCATCCAAGCATTAACATACAACCCAAAGCTACCGCAACAGGAAAACCAAGCTCCTGGACCAATCTTATGGCTTCATCAGTCATCTAATTTACCATCTTTCCCGTATAGTAAATGCTTTCCTTGAACTATTTTAGAATCTTTACCTTGTATTCTAATAGATTTATCATCCATAATAATTTCTTTAGAACCTTCATTAGATTCTGTTAGATGTTGAACTAATTCTTTAGCAATAGATACTAAAGGGTCCTCTTTTTCCGCACCTGTAATTCTTTGTAATACTGTTATTAAACCGATTGTTACAGAAGAAACTAATCCAGATATAACCGCTAATTGGCTTTCACCTAAAGTTTTAGCTGAATAAATTAAGGCCCCAACCATTAAACAAATGCTTGGAAGGGCTAACATAGAAACCCAAACCATAGCCCTATCTTTCATAAGCCTTTGTTTGGCATTTCTCTCTTTTTTTAATTTTTCTAAATCAACTTTGTTCATTTTTTCTTTAAGCCATTTCCTGACAGTTTTGACATTATTGATATAGTTTGGTCCATTCTAGATAAAATTTCATTCATATTTTGCCTGTTTTGCTGTCTTTCTTCTTTACTATTATCAATTAGCTTAACAATAATATTTTCAATTCTAGAATGATTATCGGCTATTTGTTTCATTAAATCATTAGCTAACCATTTGAAAAGCTGAACCATGCCATACGACATTCCAAGTAGCATTACCATAGGTAAGCCAAATCTTTCTGCAATACTTACCCATTGTTCCACCTAACCATGCTCTCTTACTATATCGGCCAATCTTTCCGCCCTTTGAGGGCTATCTAACCTAGCCCATTTAGAATCTAGCATTTGAATAGATGCTTCTTTCCAATCCTTTTCCTTCATAGCCTTTAGCATTTTTTTAAATTTGCTTACTCCCCGCATACCTAATTGAAATGACATCTCTATTAAAATGCCTTTTACAATCGGTGGCAAATCATCATACCAATCTAATCTTTCGGACCAAGACAAGTGAAGTTTAGAAGCCAATTCTGCTACTTTTTCTTGGGAATGTTCTTTAGATATACGAATAAGCCCTTCTTTTATTTGCCATTTAATAATATCATATGCTAGTTCTGGCGATATTTCAAGGTCCTTTAAAGCCATACCTATCCCGACAGTTTTATATCCAGCGGTGCAAGTATATACATCCTGGCGGTAACCTTCGTTCTCGGTAATCCTATCTATTAAGGCCTTGAAGTCTGGGATCATTTCTTTTTCTTTGCTTTAGGCTTTGCCTTTGGTTTGGCCTTTGGTTTTGGCTTTGGATTTGATGATTTTTCAGTAGTTAGTACCTCATAATCATCTTTATCAATCATTCCATTAAATTCAGGCTCACCCATCGTTCTTGTAAAGCCATTTTTCTTATTCTTAATTGTAATATAATTGACTTTTGACATTTATAATCTCCTAATTATAGGGTGGTAGTAAGAACCACCACCCTAATATTATATAAGAATTATCTTAACTATTAAGTTAAGAAGTGAACTCTTTTTTGACCTGCTGGATTAGCATTACGAACTAAACAACCATACATAACATCAGAAACCATTTTAGTTCCTAGATAATCAATGTCATAATCTGTTTTAATATTTACATCTTTTGCAAAAGCTATATGCAAAGCAGATTTATGAATAATATAGCCTTCTACAGCTTGGTTATCAGTTCCACTACCACTATCCATATCTGTTGTACTAGTTGTGATATTAGGACTTACTACTACATTCATTCCAAATAATCTAGTTACAGATCCAGTTTGAGTGAATTTATCACCTAATGGAGCACCAGAAGTTCCATAAGCAAGTTGAACCAAATTAGCCAGATTTGCATAAATCGCTGGAGGTAATACTAATGTCCAATTTGATAATTCTGGGTCTTCTGGCATTATGGCTGTTAGAATTAAATCAAAATCGGCAGCTGCACCTAAATGTGGACTCCCAGCTAATCCTACTCCATTAATTCCGCCACCATCTGCTTGACATGATGCTAATATTTGACTTTCAATATAAACATCAATCGCATTTGCCAATGATTCCCCAAGTTCCTTTGCATATATTTGAGTTAATTGATAACTTGAAGTTGTAGCCAATATATCTTCAATTAAACAAGCAGCATAGGTATGTTTATTCACAGTGAGAGTTTCTTGAGTTTGAACTGCAGCACCTGGATCATAAGATATTGCTTGTTCAGCTGTTTTATCACCAGAAGAAATTGTATCAATGGTTGGGAGATTTATAGTATCTCCGCCCCCTGCGATCATATCTGATAAATCATTACATAATGCTCCAAATACTAATTTTTCTCTAAATGCCTTTTGAACCGCTGGGCCCCAGACTTGAGGAACAAATACATCATGCGAATCTGTTACACCAGACATTGCTCCACCAGTATATATACTTTTTTCAGCAATTGCCATTTTTAATACTCCTTAAAATTGCCCCTTCCTCAACTACTCTATAAGAGCCTTCGGTCGGGATTATATTATTTTCTTAAATGTGCTGTCTGACTCTCATGCCATTCCCGTCTTTCTGCTTCAGTCATAGTTGCATAAGGCTTATTTGAAACAACCTTACGGACAGACCCCAAAGATTCTTGAGGATTATCTACAGGCGGAGGAGCCATCGCAGCTTTTTCCTTCGTTAATTCCTCTAGGAAATCAACACTTTTAGTTGAAAGATATTCTTTTCTTTCATCATCAGAAGCTAAACCATTAACTAAATTCTGCTTATAACTATTTACAATCCCAGTTTGAGATTCCAATTTAGCATTTAAATTATCAATGGTAGAAGATTGTTCTGCTAACAACTCTTTATATTTACCTTCTTCTTCTAACTTCTTTACCCTTCTTTTTTCATCATTAGCATCTCTTTTAGCAAGTTCTGCTTCTAATGTTTTAATCTTTTCTTTCTTTGCCATTATCTCTGGCAATAAACCATCACTTGAAGGGGAATCAGGTTTATTCTCTACCGCATTACTTGGGTTTTCTTGAGCATTATCTTGCTTCATTTCTTCGGACATATCTTTCCTTTCTTATTAATATTTTTGAAATACTACCTATTAATTTATAAATTAGTTAATGTTAATTACAATAAAATGTTAATAACTTGTGGATAACATTCAAGATTATAAGCAACAATGGTTTGATTTTGTAGGCTACAATCCTCATCAGGGCCAACAAAAACTTCATAACCCGCCAGAAGGGCAATATCACCCTAAATATAATCCTGATGGTACTAGATTTATTGTTGCTTGTTGCGGTAGGAGGTTTGGAAAATCATATTCTGCAGCTAGGGAAGCGGAATTATCATTAACAACACCAGGAACAGAAACATGGATAGTAGCACCTACATATACAACATCAGAAAAAATATTTAGAATGGTTTACGATGAATTAGTGATAACAAAAGGATACAAACCATCTCAATTTTCTAACAAAGAACAGATTTTAAGATTTGATTGGGATGGTGGTAGTAGTGTATTATGTGGCAAAAGTGCGGAACATCCAGGCGGATTAATTGGTAGTGGTTGCGATTTAGTAATATTAGATGAATCATCTAAAATACCAAATCTTAAAAGAATTTGGGAAATGTATGTCCGTCCTACATTATCAGATAAAAAAGGAAGGGCTATTTTTATATCTACACCAGATGGATTTAGCCACTTTTATGAGTTATTTTTACAAGGTAAATCAGAAAAAAATTGGTATTCATTTAATTCTCCATCATGGGAAAATGTATATGCTTTTCCTGATGGTGAAGATGATCCAGATTTAAAAGAAGCTAGAAGGACCTTATCAAAGGAGGTTTATTATCAAGAATATGGGGCAGAATTTACATCACTATCTGGAAGGGTTTATGATGATTTTACTAGGGATGGGAATGTCTGTAGTTATAATTATCATCATCAGCTTCCAACTTATGTTTCTATTGACTTCGGTTATCGTTGTCCTGCTGTTGTATTTTTTCAAGTGGTTAAAGATAATAAAGGTGTAGAGCATATATATATATTTGATGAAATTATACACAAGAAAAATTTAAGAACTTTAGATTTGGTTAATATGATAAAAGAAAAAAAATATCGTATCGCTAGAGTTTTTGGCGATCCTGCGGGTTACCAAGTCCAGGCTTCTGTAGGAGTTGGTGAAGCTGAAATATTCTACCAAATGACGGGCCACAGAGTTTATTCTGTAAGAGATAAAGCAAGTAGAAATGTTAATTCTGGAATTTCTCATGTTAGAAACTTCATTCTATCACAGGATGGAACCCGTAGGCTTCATATTGATGAATCCTGTCATGGTATAATAGAAGATTTTGAGGGGTATAGATATCCAGATGAGGGTGAAGGTAAGACATTAAAAGAAGCACCATTAAAAGATGGCCATACAGATCATGGAATGGATGCGGTTAGGTATGGAATAATAAATAGATTCCCAATTAAAAACCATAAATTAAGGACTAGCAAAAGATGATATATGACTTACAGAATTATGCTGAAAATGTTATAAAAACCTCTATTAAAGATATGAAGCTACAAAATAATAGAAGTAGATATAATTTTATTGATAAACTATTGGATTATTATCAGGGGGATGATACCGCTAAATACATCCAAACCTATTTTAAAGCATCCGCATTTCAAGAAATACCGCTTCAAAGCTATAATGTTACCAAAAGAATGATTGACAAAATGAGTAGAATTTATACACTCGGAGCTTCTAGGACCTTGCCAAATAAAAATGATGAATACCAATCATTGACAAGATTTAAAGATTTTAAAATGAAGCATATTGAGAAAATGACAAAGTTAGTTGGTACTATTGCGGTCCAAGTTTCATGGAAGCAGGGCCTTGATGGTTTAAGCTACTTTGAATATACACCATTTTATAAATTTGATGTTATATTAAACCCAGATAACCCTCTTGAGCCTTTAGGCCTTATTTATCCTATGATGCTACCAAGTGATGATGCTGGTCTAATCCCTGATCCTTTATATTGTTATTGGGATGATAAATATAAAATTATTTATGATTCTGAAATGAAAGAATTAGAAAAATATGAAAACCCGTATGGTCGTATGCCATTTGTTTTCTTCCACAGGGACCATCAAATAGATAATTTCTTTTGTTATCCCGCTTATGATATAATTTCTGTAAATGAAATGATTAACATATTATTTTCTGAAATGACTTTAGGAAGTCGCTATCAGTTATTTGGTCAATATGTAGCCACAGGCCTATATCAAGATGAAAAAATTCAAAGAGCTGGATCTGATGAAATTATAGTAATGCCAGAAGGAACAGATTTAAAAATAATTTCACCTAATGTTAATATCAATGATGGTTTAAGATTGGCAAGAGGTATGCTAGAATTAGTTGCTCAAAACAATCATTTAAATATTAGTTTTTCTGAAACTAATAAAGATAGGCCAAGTTCTGGAATAGCTTTAAAAATTAAAGACCTTGAAAAATTTGAAGATTATCAGGATGATTTAGAAATTTATGCTCACCATGAAAGAGCTTTATTTGATTTAGAGCATACTATTGCCCGAGTTAATGAAATCAACCTTCCTTCAAATTTTGGAGTTGATTTTAACGAGCCAGAGTATCCGATGATGGTTCAAGATGAAATAGCTTGGAATACATGGCTACTAGATAATAATATGACTACTCGGGCCAAATTGATGATGAAATACAATAAAGACCTATCAAAAGACCAA
>CEUI01017134.1_pt1 | contig 10818 bp, 6 predicted proteins | sample 531411 | NCBI WGS metagenome assembly CEUI01 (sample SAMEA2622841, study PRJEB7988) | marine metagenome | isolation source: saline water (ENVO:00002010), including
GGCTTCACCTTCATCGGCCCCAGCGCCGCCGTGATCCGCCTGATGGGCGACAAGGTGTCGGCCATTGCCGCCATGAAGGAAACCGGCGTACCCACCGTGCCCGGCTCCGACGGCCCGCTGCCCGAGGACGAAGCCGAATGCCTGAAGATTGCCCAGCGCGTTGGCTACCCGGTCATCATCAAAGCAGCCGGCGGCGGCGGTGGTCGCGGCATGCGCGTTGTGCATGAAGAGTCAGAGCTGATCAAGTCGATCAAGCTGACCCAGGTTGAAGCGGGCGCCGCCTTCGGCAACCCCATGGTCTACCTGGAGAAGTTCCTGACCAACCCGCGTCACGTGGAAGTTCAGGTACTGTCTGACGGTCAGGGCAACGCTGTTCACCTGGGCGATCGCGACTGCTCACTGCAGCGCCGCCACCAGAAGATCATCGAAGAAGCACCAGCACCCGGCATCGACGAGAAGGCCCGTGCCGAGGTTCAGGCCCGCTGCGTTCAAGCCTGTATCGATCTGGGCTACCGCGGTGCCGGCACCTTCGAATTCCTTTACGAGAACGGCGAGTTCTACTTCATCGAGATGAACACCCGCGTTCAGGTCGAGCACCCGGTCTCCGAAATGGTTACCGGCATCGACATCGTCAAGGAGCAGATCCTGGTCGCCTCCGGTCAGCCGCTGAGCATCACGCAGGATGACGTTGTCATCCGTGGCCACGCCATCGAGTGCCGCATCAACGCCGAAGACCCGCGTACCTTCATGCCCAGCCCCGGCACCGTGACGTTCTATCACGCACCTGGCGGCAACGGCGTACGCGTTGATTCGCACCTGTACAGCGGTTACAAGGTCCCGCCGAACTACGACTCGCTGGTCGGCAAGCTGATCACCTACGGCGCCAGCCGTGACGAAGCGCTCGCGCGCATGCGCAACGCAATCGACGAGCTGGTGGTCGACGGCATCAAGACCAACACCCCGCTGCACCGTGAACTGCTACGCGACCCCGGCTTCTGCAAGGGCGGCGTCAACATTCACTATCTGGAACACAAGCTGGGGTTGAAGTAACCCCAGCTGCACGCTGCGAGGTGGGCGCCCGCCCCCTGCAAATTGCAAGCACACAGAGTATTATCTGTTGTATTCGGGGAGCGAATTATCGCTCCCTTTCTTTTTCTGCTGATCTTGCAGCTTGAAGCTTGTCGCTTGCAGCTGCTCCGAAGGAGCCCCTATGTCCTGGCTGCAACTCCGTCTTGCCATCACCCCCGAACAGGCACCCGCACTGGAGGACCAGTTGCTGGAGCTGGGGGCGGTATCGGTCACCTTCATGGACGCCGAAGATCAGCCCATTTTCGAGCCGGACCTGCGCACCACACCGCTCTGGTCGAACACCCATTTGCTCGCGCTATTTGAGGCCGACACCGACGGCGCGGCGCTGCTGCAGCACCTGCGCCTGCTGTGGCAGGCCGAGTTGCCGACCCATGAGCTGGAGCAGATCGAGGACCAGGACTGGGAGCGCAGCTGGATGGACAACTTCCACCCCATGCGCTTTGGCCAGCGGCTGTGGATCGTGCCCAGCTGGCACGCTGCGCCCGAACCGGACGCCGTCAACCTGCTGCTCGACCCCGGCCTGGCCTTTGGCACCGGCACCCACCCGACGACCTCGCTATGCCTGCAGTGGCTCGACGCCCAACAGCTGCAAGGCAAAACGTTGATCGACTTTGGCTGCGGCTCGGGCATCCTGGCTATCGCCGGCCTGCTGCTGGGTGCAGAGCATGCGGTGGGTACCGATATCGACATTCAAGCGCTGGAAGCCTCGCGCGACAATGCCCAGCGCAACCAGATTGTCGATGAACTCTTCGATCTCTATCTGCCCGAAAACATGCCGGCAGAACCTGCGGATGTGCTGGTAGCCAACATCCTCGCCGGCCCACTGGTCAGCCTGGCGCCACAACTCGCCAGCCTGGTCAAACCCGGCGGACTGCTGGCGCTGTCGGGCATCCTTGCAGAACAGACCGACGAGATCCTGCAGGCTTACCAGGGCGACTTTGAGCTGGACCCGGTCGCAGAACAGGACGGCTGGATCCGTGTGAGCGGCAAGCGGCGATGACAGCGCGCGGTTAATACGGGCAAAATGGCGCTTTCGCCACCTACTCCACGTAACAGGACAGCCGGCCAGACATGAGCGAACTGCAGGTCACCCAGTGCCCCTTCTGCAAGACCCACTTTCGCCTCACTCAGGAGCAGCTGCAGGCTGCTGCCGGTAATGTGCGTTGCGGCGCCTGCCTGAAGGTATTCAACGCTCTGCCTGCCGGGCAGAACCAGTCCGCTGCCGAGCCCGCTGCCAGTCAAGCTGTCGACAAGCAGCAAACCCTGCTGATCCACGACGATCTGGAGCTGGATGAACTCGACCTGGAGGCCCTCGGCCTGGATGAGTCGATCCTGGACGAGCTGACGCCGCGCGAGGAGCCACCCAAGCCAGCCCCGCTCGAACCCAAACCGCCCAGTTTTGAGCTGCTTGACGATGACGAGCCCGAGCTGACCCTCGCCGAGACCGCCCGCCGGGACGAGGAGCGTGTCGAGCCCGGCTTCAGCAGCATCGACAGCGATGATGAGCTGGATCTGAACGAAGCCTTTATAGCCACACCGAAGGCCCGCGACTTTGCGCCGGTTTTCGCATCCGAGCCAGAACCGGAAGACGAGCCGGAGGTTGAAGCAGAGCCGCCAGCCAAGCCTGCCCGCGCCCATCAGGTGCCCCTGCAGGACACCGACAACAGCGCCATCTTCCGCCGCGGCCAGCCCGAAGAGCCACTTTACGCCGAGGACGAACAGGCCGACAGCAGCGAGCAGCCAGAACCGGCGCAAGGCACCGACAACGACCGGCGCACCGAACCGCGCCTGGATAATGGCAGCGTCCTGCCAGAGCTGGAAGATGAACCGCTGCAGCTGGCTGCCCCCTTGAGCCGCCGCCGGGCCCGCAGCAACCTCTTGTGGGGCGCCTTGTGCCTGCTTGCCATCCTCGGTCTGGCAGCCCAGGCTATTTACTACAACTTCGACGCCTGGGCACGCGACAACCAGCTGCGCCCGGTCATGCAAGACATCTGCCTGGTTGCCGGCTGCCAATTGCCGGCCCGCGTAGATATCGGCCAGATCCGCAGCAGCAATCTGCTGGTCAGGCCACACCCGGAGTTCCCAAACAGCCTGGATATCAACGTGATCATCTATAACCGGGCCGACTACTCCCAGCCCTTCCCGGTTATCCGCATGCAGTTCAGCAACAGCCGAGGCGAGACGGTCAGCAGCAAGGACTTCCGCCCCGAGGAGTACCTGGCCGGCGAGCTGGCCGGGCGCAACCTGATGCCATCGCAGACGCCCATTCACATTGCCCTGAACATGGTCGCGCCGGGCAGCGCCGCCGTCAGCTACCAACTGGACTTTGTGGCCCCCTGACAAACGCTCCGTCAGGGCGTCATCCTTTCGTCGACTACCCGAGCACATTCGCCGGGAGCTGACCTAAACTGGCTGTACAAAAAACGCCCAGTACAGTCTTTAACCGGCCATACTTTGCGGGTATCATGGCGACCCTTTTCGCACTTCATCACCCTGACCGGGACACCGGACGGGATGCCGTGCCGTTGCTAAAGCACAGACCACCGGGCATTACAGGGATGGACCAGCAGTGATCAGTATCGGACCTTACCAGTTAGCCAATCGTGTCATTCTGGCCCCCATGGCCGGGGTTACCGATCAGCCCTTCCGGCAGCTGTGCCGCCGCCTGGGCGCCGGTCTGGTGGTATCCGAGATGGTCACCAGCGATACCCGCCTGTGGAACAGCCGCAAATCTCGCCTGCGCCTGCAGCACGATGGCGAACCCGAACCACGCTCAGTACAGATTGCCGGCGGCGACCCTGAGATGATGGCCGAGGCCGCGCGCATGAACGCCCAGCTTGGCGCTCAGATCATCGACATCAACATGGGCTGCCCGGCCAAGAAGGTCTGCAACAAGGCAGCAGGCTCCGCCCTGCTGCGCGATGAGCCGCTAGTAGCTGCCATCTGTGAAGCCGTGGTGCAGGCGGTGGACATTCCCGTCACGCTAAAAATCCGTACCGGCTGGGACCCCGAGAACCGCAACGCCCTGCGTGTTGCGCGTATTGCCGAAGACAGCGGCATTCAGGCGCTGGCCGTGCACGGCCGGACCCGCTCGGAGCTGTACACCGGCCATGCCGAGTACGACACCATCGCGGCGGTAAAGCAAAGCATCTCGATTCCAGTGTTTGCCAACGGCGACATCGACAGCCCGCAAAAAGCCGCCAAGGTTCTCGAGTACACCGGAGCCGACGCGGTGATGATCGGGCGCGCCGCCCAGGGCCGTCCCTGGATATTCCGCGAGATAGATCATTACCTGCGCAGCGGAGAGCTGCTGGCCGAGCCTGCGCTCGCCGAGCAGGAGCACATTCTGATGCAGCACCTTGAGGCGCTGCACGGCTTCTATGGCGCTGAACACGGCGCTCGTATCGCCCGCAAGCACGTCAGCTGGTATCTGCAGACCCTGCCGGGTGCCAGCGAGTTTCGCCGCGACTTTAACCGCATCACCGACGCTGAGCAGCAGGCAAGCGCCATTGCCGGCTACTTCAGCCGCCTGTTGGACGGAGATCTGGCAGCATGAATTTCGACACAACCCTACCTGATGGAAACCCTACTGTGAGCGACAGCAGTCAATCCACCCTCCCCCCCAGCGGGATCAACGACACCCGCGATCAAAAAACGCTGCGCGACAGCGTCGAGGACGCCCTGCACAACTACTTTCAGCACCTTGAAGGCCAGGACGTGACCGACGTCTACAACATGGTGCTGTCAGAAGTCGAAGCGCCGCTGCTCGAGAGCGTAATGAACTACGTCAAGGGCAACCAGACCCGCGCCTCCGAAGTGCTGGGCCTGAACCGCGGCACCCTGCGCAAAAAGCTCAAACAGTACGGATTGCTCTGACGCCGCAAGCCAGAATTGTCTCCACTTGAAGCTTGAGGCTTGTAGCTTGAAGCTGACTTTTTGAACCTAGCCTGGATCCAAGATGACCGACCAAACTACCCGCCAGCCGGTACGCCGCGCGCTGATCAGTGTTTCTGACAAAACCGGTATCGTCGATTTTGCCCGCGAGCTGAGCGCCCAGGGCGTTGAAATCCTCTCCACCGGCGGCACCTACAAGCTGCTCTGCGAGCAGGGCATCAAGGCTGTTGAAGTCGCTGACTACACCGGCTTCCCGGAAATGATGGACGGCCGGGTCAAGACCCTACACCCGAAAATCCACGGCGGCATCCTGGGTCGCCGTGACATCGACGGCGCCGTTATGGCCGAGCACGGCATCCAGCCCATCGACATGGTGGTGGTCAACCTCTACCCCTTCGCAGCGACCGTCGCCAAACCCGGCTGCACCCTGCCTGACGCCATCGAGAACATCGACATCGGCGGCCCGACCATGGTCCGCAGCGCCGCCAAGAACCACAAAGACGTTGCCATCGTGGTCAACGCCGGCGACTACAGCAGCATCCTCGACGCTCTCAAGAGCGGCGGCCTGAGCTACGCCCAGCGCTTTGATCTGGCCCTGAAGGCCTTCGAGCACACTGCGGCCTACGACGGCATGATTGCCAACTACCTGGGCACCATCGAGCAGACCCGCGACACCCTGAGCACCGAAGACCGCGCCGCCTTCCCGCGCACCTTCAACAGCCAGTTCATCAAAGTGCAGGACATGCGCTACGGCGAAAACCCGCACCAGGCCGCCGCCTTCTACAAGGAAGCAGCACCGGCCGAGGCCAGCATCGCCACCGCCACCCAGCTGCAGGGCAAAGAGCTGTCCTACAACAACGTGGCCGACACCGACGCCGCGCTGGAATGCGTCAAGGGCTTCACCAAACCGGCCTGCGTTATCGTCAAACACGCCAACCCTTGCGGCGTTGCCGTTGTACCGGAAGATGAAGGCGGCATCCGCAAGGCCTATGACCTGGCCTGGGCAACCGACAGCGAATCCGCCTTCGGCGGCATCATCGCCTTCAACCGTGAGCTGGACGGCGACACTGCTGCCGCCATCGTTGAACGTCAGTTTGTTGAGGTAATCATTGCCCCGCGCATCAGCGTTGAGGCCCGCGCCGCCGTCGCCGCCAAAGCCAACGTTCGCCTGCTCGAGTGCGGCGAATGGGGTACCGACCGCCAGGCCGACTGGGACTACAAGCGCGTCAACGGTGGCCTGCTGGTGCAGAGCCGTGATATCGGCATGATTACCGCCGACGACCTGAAAGTGGTGACCAAACGCGCGCCGACCGAGCAGGAAATCCACGACCTGGTCTTCGCCTGGAAAGTCGCCAAGTTCGTCAAATCCAACGCCATTGTCTACGCCAAGGGCCGTCAGACCATCGGTGTCGGCGCAGGGCAGATGAGCCGCGTCAACTCCGCTCGCATCGCTGCCATCAAGGCCGAGCATGCCGGCCTGCAGGTTGCCGGCGCGGTCATGGCCTCCGACGCTTTCTTCCCGTTCCGCGACGGCATCGACAACGCTGCCAAGGTCGGTATCAGCGCCGTCATCCAACCGGGCGGCTCCATGCGCGATCAGGAAGTAATCGATGCGGCTGACGAAGCCAGCATGGCAATGGTATTTACCGGCATGCGCCACTTCCGTCACTAATCCCTGAGCCACAAGCCGCAAGCCGCAAGCTGCAAGCAGGAGCACGTCGTAAGGCGTTTTCCATTGCAGCTTGAAGCTTGAAGCTTGCAGCTCTCTCCACAGGAGAGTTACATGAACGTACTGATTATCGGCAGCGGCGGCCGCGAGCACGCGCTGGCGTGGAAAGTGGCGCAGGACGAGCGCGTCGAGAAGGTCTTTGTCGCGCCGGGCAACGCCGGCACCGCGATCGAAGCCAAATGTGAAAACGTCGCCATCGACGTGCTGGCTCTGGACCAGCTGGTTGCCTTTGCCAAGGACAACGTTAGCCTGACCATCGTCGGCCCGGAAGCCCCGCTGGTCGCCGGTGTTGTTGACCGCTTCCGCGAGCACGGCCTGCCCTGCTTTGGCCCCACCGCAGGCGCCGCGCAGCTGGAAGGCTCCAAGGCCTTCACCAAGGACTTCCTGGCCCGTCACCAGATTCCGACCGCCGAGTACCAGAACTTCACCGACGTCGAGCCCGCCCTGGCCTACCTGCGTGAGAAGGGCGCGCCGATCGTCATCAAGGCCGACGGCCTGGCCGCTGGCAAGGGCGTGATCGTTGCCATGACCCTGGATGAAGCTGAAGCCGCCGTACGCGACATGCTGGCCGGCAATGCCTTTGGCGAGGCCGGCTCACGCGTTGTCATCGAAGAATTCCTCGACGGCGAAGAGGCCAGCTTTATCGTCATGGTTGATGGCGAGCACGTACTGCCGATGGCCACCAGCCAGGACCACAAGCGCGTTGGCGACGGTGACACCGGCCCCAACACCGGCGGCATGGGCGCCTACTCCCCTGCTCCGGTTGTCACCAGCGACGTGCATCAGCGCGTAATGGACCAGGTAATCTGGCCGACCGTGCGCGGCATGGCCGCTGAAGGCAACGTCTACACCGGCTTTCTGTACGCCGGCCTAATGATTGATGCAGCCGGCAACCCGAAGGTCATCGAGTTCAACTGCCGCTTTGGCGACCCGGAGACCCAGCCGATCATGCTGCGCCTGCAGTCCAGTCTGGTTGAGCTGATTGAAGCGGCAAACGCCGGCACCCTGGATAAGGTCGACGCCAAGTGGGACCCGCGTTGCAGCCTGGGCGTCGTGCTGGCTGCCGGCGGCTACCCGGCTGACTATGCCAAAGGTGACGTGATCCAGGGCCTGGATGCCGCCGTCAGCGACAACGGCAAGGTTTTCCACGCTGGCACCGCGCTGAAAGACGGCCAAGTGACCACCAGCGGCGGCCGCGTTCTGTGCGCCACCGCACTGGGCAACAGCGTGCGCGAAGCCCAGCAGGGTGCCTATCGCCTGGCGGAGCAGATCAGCTGGAACGGCTGCTTCTACCGCAAGGACATCGGCTACCGCGCCATCGCCCGCGAAAGCTGAGTACCAGCCGGCATGCCTGTGCCCCGTCCAGCGGGGTTTTCAGGCATGCCAACGGGCGCACCCGCCCAATTTACCGCCCAGCGCAGGGGCTCAACTGCCTGCCAATAACATGCACGCGAGCAAAAGCGCACAGACAGACAACAGACTGTCCGCTTGATCCATTTCGAGCGAGTCCACACTGGGCTATACTGGCCGACGAATCGTTGAAACCGGATATCCAAACCAAGGACAGGACCCCACGTGAAGCCAGTCAGTTCACTGCTGCTCGCCCTGCTGCTCGGCATCGCCTTCACGTTCACCAGTTGGGTTGATACGGTTGAAAGCAGCACGCCTGCCTACCGTACCTTCGTCGACCCCGGTGGCGATCTGACGCTGCAGGACATTCTCTCCAATCGCTACGCGAACCGCTTTATTCCGGCGCCTGAAGGCCCTTTGCGCCTGCCCGGCAACAACGGCACCCTGTGGGTCGAATTTACCCTCGACTCGGTCCAGGACAAGCTGCTGACCATCGATAACCCCGCTATCGGGCTGATTGAAGTCTACCGCCTGACCCAGAACGAGCCGCGCCAACTCTACCGCACCGGCACCAGCCAGCCCTTCAGCAGCCGCCCGCTGCCCTTTCACGGCTACGCATTCCCGCTCGATGGCAGCAGCGCCGCCGGCGACACCCTGCTGCTGCGCCTGAGAAACGACTACCCGCTAGCGGCCCGCATCGTATTGCAGGATATTGCCGCCGCTGCGGCAGAGCACTCCATGCAGCAAACCGTCCAGGGCATTCTGGTGGGGCTGCTGCTTGCCCTGTTCCTGCATGGCATGCTGCACGGCCTGATCGGCCGCGATCCATTCCACCTGCTGCTGGCAGCTGCAGGCCTGGTACTGGCCACCAGCAACGTCACCGCCCTGAACTGGATCGTCAGCCTGCTGCCGCAGCTGCACGGCCAACCGGGGCATATACTCTTGTTGAGCGCCTACCCCTTGCTGGCCCTGTTACTGCTCAGCCAGCTCAGCGGTCGACAGACCAAGGGGCTGCAACGCGGCGTGTATGGCCTGGCCATCGCCAGCGCCATGCTGGTTACCATCGCCGCCGCGTTCCCGCCCCTGTTCCGCTTTATCTCCAACCTCGTTCTGATCGGCCTGCCAGCCTGCATGTTGGTCATTCTTGGCATTGTGCATGCCACACAACAGCAGTGGGACCGCCCCTTCAGCTTTGGCGCTGTGCTCCTGCTGGGACAGGGCCTGGTAGCCGAGTACGTCGGCAAGCAACTGCCACACGCCTACCTGGCTGATTTACTGCTCTGGAGCGCACTGGTCAGCTTCAGCTGGAGCCTGTACCGCCGCCTGCAACTACAACTCACGCGCCGTATTCGCGAGCGCCAGGACAGCGCCACCGCTCGCGCCGAGCAGCGCGCCAAGGCCGAGTTTCTGGCCCGTATAAGCCACGAGATACGCACCCCCATGAACGGCGTGCTGGGCATGAGTGAGCTGCTGCTGGACACCGCTCTGTCGGCCAAGCAGCGCGACTACGTGCAAACCATTCACGGCTCGGGCAATGACCTGCTCAACCTGATCAACGAAATTATCGACATGTCGCGCCTGGAATCAGGCCAGCTGACGCTGGAGCGCGTACAGTTCGACCTGCATGCACTGGTCAACGATTGTCTGGATATCTATCGCATTCGCGCCGAGGCACAAGGTGTCGAGCTGATCGGCTTTGTACACCCGGAGGTGCCCCGTACACTGCAGGGCGATCCGACCCGCCTGCGGCAAGTGCTGATGAACCTGCTGGCCAACGCCCTGCATCAGACCGACTCGGGCGAGGTACTGCTGGTGGTTGGCCTGGAGAAACGCGACAACGCCCCGCAGCTGCGCTTTGCCGTGCAGGACACCGGCGAGAACATGCCAGAGGAAGCCCGTGACAGCTTGCTCAACAGCGACTTCAAGGTCACCCGCTTCCTCGACCAATCCGACACCGACGGCAAACTGCCGCTGGTCATCACCCGCCAGTTGATTGGCATGATGCACGGCCAGATCGGTATCAAGGCCAGCGGCGAGCAGGGCAACACCGTCTGGTTTACCCTGCCGGCAACCCATCTGGACAACCCGGCTGAAGAGGCCTCTGCCGAGGGCCGCAGCCTGGTTGACCGCAGTATTCTGATCGTTGACGACAACGCTACCTGCCGCAAGGTACTGCAACAGCAAACCACCGCCTGGGGCATGCGCGCCCAGAGCGCCTCAAGCGGTCGCGAGGCACTCGCCACGCTGCGCAACCAGGCCAACCTGGGCAATCCCTTCGACATCATTCTGCTTGATCAATCCATGCCCGGCATGAGCGGCGTCGAGCTGGCCAGCCGCATCAAGGATGACGCTGTGCTGGGCAATGACCTGCTGATCATCATGCTGACCGGTATCAATCAGGTCCCCAGCCGCGTGATTGCACGCAATGCCGGCATTCGCCGCATTCTCAGCAAGCCGGTTGCCGGTTACACCCTGCGCACAACCCTGATTGACGAGTGGAGTCAGCGCCGCGCGGCCTCCAGCGACAGCGCTGATCGCGACCAGCAGGAAACCGAGCAGGACAGCGGCATGGATGGGGATTACCGCGTTCTGATCGCCGAAGACAACGCCATCTCCACCAAGGTGATCCTGGGCATGCTGGCCAAGCTCGGGGTATCGGCAACGGCGGTGGACAACGGCGCCCGGGCAGTCGAGGCTGTGCAGCAACAAAGCTTTGATCTGGTGCTGATGGATTGCGAGATGCCGGAAATGGACGG
>CEUI01043304.1_pt1 | contig 10791 bp, 14 predicted proteins | sample 531411 | NCBI WGS metagenome assembly CEUI01 (sample SAMEA2622841, study PRJEB7988) | marine metagenome | isolation source: saline water (ENVO:00002010), including
ACATATATAAAGGTAACTGATTTCAGAAAGCTTGTCAAGTGACAATTGCGAAAAAATGTTTTCACAAGTGTTTTCAACTTGCCGTAGTCGCAGTCAAAATGACGGAGCCTTTAATGCTTGGTGAGAAAAAGTTTTAATAGTCGTTTTATTATCTAACAGTATTGTTTCGGAATACTTTCTTGTGACTGTTGTAGTTTCTTTTCCTATGTCAACTAGTAGATCAAACATCTCTGGACTTTCAGCATCTACCTTTAGATAAAATTTCTGAACCAGCTCTGGGCCTTCTTTTGCCAAGTCGACTACTTGTTCACTTTTATGCGCTTGCTCTAGCCAATTGAAAGCATCAACTGCAGCTTGTTGAACGTCTGGATCCGCGTCTTCTGTTCCTAAAGCCATCATTCCTTTAATTGCTTCTAACCCGCTATCAGTTAATAAGCTAGACTGGCTTTCATCAGGGTACATTCCACTAACATCTACAGAAGCCTGTGCCGGGCTAGCAAATAAAGCCATCACAGCAGCTATAGAAATCATTATAAGTAGAATTTTGACTACTCTACATAAAATTGGATGGGCACCGCAAAATTTATTAATAAAATTATAAGCTTTTCTTAACACCCCGGCTATTTTAGCTAGCATAACTTTAGCTTTTTCCATCAACATAAAAGCTTGAGTGGAAAGTTTTAAAATAAAATCAGACACTTTTTGAACAGCGGCGTCATACATTTCTTTTGCTTTGCCAACTAGTTCTTTTCCTTTTTGATATCCTTGCTGAAGAATGTCCATAATACCTTCTTCAATAAGATTGTCCATTTCTAAAAGTACTTGACGTTCCCAAGTCTCATACAATTCTTGTTCAGTTATAATTCCACGATCAAAATTTTCACACAATAATTTAAAATCATGCTCAGCGCGATATTTTCTAAAATTTTCTATCAATAATTTCATAGTTCAATTTCCAGTTCTTCTTCTCCGCCTAAATCAAAGCCACCACCTTCTTCAGGAGCAGGTTCTTCTTTTGCGCTATCGTAAGCTTGGTTTGTTGGTTCGCTAACTGTATCAGCTAGCTCTCCCTCAAACTTATCAAAATAAAGCTTGAGATTAGCAATTAAATAATCATAAAAAACTTCTTGATCTTCAGGATTAGAAAGCAACTCATAAGAGTCAATCACGCTTGATTCAATTTTTTTGAAGCTTTCGTAAGCCATGTTACGACCAGTTTCATCTCCATCGACACCTGAACCAAATTCTTCGCGGGCGTCTGGGGCATTTTCTTCTTCTTCGGCTTTCTTCTCTGCATCAGTTCTGATGTCAATAAACTTATCGTCATCATCTCCGATTTGAATATCAATTTCTTCATCAAGAGATTTTTCTTCGCCAGCTTCGTTGTTAACTTTTGCAGGAGTTAATGTATTAATCACCGCATTAACAATGTGTGCTCTAAATGAATTTCTTTGATCAACAGACGTAGTAAGAGATTTAAAATCAGTTTCCAATACAGGAACAATTTTCTTTAACAATTGTTCTAGCACATTAATGCCCGTTGATTTATTAGGAGTTGGATCAACATCTGGAACATCTGCTTCACTAAGCATAACTTTTAATTCAAGTCTTAGAAGTTCTTTTAAAGATTTTCTAATCTGACTTTCTTCGTTTTGTTTTTTTTGCTTGACATACTTTATTAAATGTCGTATGCTTTCTCTTAAGATTTGCTCATCTTTATTCATTGTAAAATGCCTCTTGTCATAATTAGTCTCATAACTTCGTCAACCAAGCTTAAATCAATTTTTTCTTCTAATGAAGCTAAAGCGCCTCTAGTATCAAGCCTTTGTCTTTTTTCTTCTTCTTCGTTATCTTTTTTAATTTCTTTGCTGTTGGCCCATGGTCCTTTGCCTTTAGAACTTACTGCGGCACCCTGAACGCTTCCGCCAGCCATAGTTGAAGTTTCTTCTAAAGATTGTACGCCTAAAATTGCTAAAACATCGTTAACATTATCACCAGCGAAATCTCTTAACGCATCTACATTAGCAAGAGTATCTCCTAAAAGATTTCTCATGTCTGTAGCGCTAAAAGGTTCGCCATTGGCGCGCATTAACGGCTCAACAGCACTTTCCATAGGTGAAATAAGATTTAAATCGTCCCCTACGTATCGTTCGGCGCCAGTCCAGCGTTTTGCATCTCCGCCCTTGTTGCTAGCACCTAAAATAATTGTATCTCCAGCGCTAATAGGATCCATACCCATTTTTTCTGCAACCTTTTCTCGCATACCTGCTTTTCCAGTAATTTCATAAGCTGCGTTTATTGGGGAAGCGTGAGAGGATTTATAAACTTCTACTTTTGGATTAGAGCCTACGAATAGATTCCAAATTTTTTCTGAATCTTCTGCTGTAATTTCTCGACCATTTGGTAATTTTCTACCACTTTTAGTAGGAGCAGAAATCAAAACGACAACTCGATCGGCGCCTTGTGCATACTGCTCAACCATGTCTACATGCCCCATGTGTGGCGGCTTAAAAGCACCAGGAACGATCGCAACTGTTTCACCTTGAGCCGGCTCATCTTCAAATTCAATATCAACAACAGGATCTTCATCTTCTTCCTGTTCTTTCATAATAACTGGCGCACCACTAGCTTTTTGAAAATCAGAAGCTGTGCCTCCAATAATAAACTCGCCTGTAATTTTAACAGGCTTTGTGGTGCCAAATGCTTCTTCGTCTCGGAGTACTACCCCTTCATGGTTGATTACATCGCCCATAGGACTAGTTAGAGCCTTTAACATTTCATTTCCAAGCATTCGTGCGGCATGCATAAACACTGTGCCATAAATGGCGTCTTCGGCGTCTTGTTCATCTACTGTGTCGACAACCGACTGTTTACCGCTGGAAAGTGTCTTATAAAGATCTTTATGAAGAGGGTGCCATGTCATAGTCTTAACATCTCCATTATCATCAATAATGCGCACTTTCATAGATCTATAGCCGGGATTACGTGCTTCTTGAAGCCATTCCCCCAAAGATTTTTTAATTGTTCGATCGTCTGAGATTTTAATAGATAATGGTTCTGATAAAGCACCTGTATAGTCTACATCTGCCATTGCCTCTGTCGGGACATCGCCATAAATTTGAAAACCATACTCTTCACCGTAAGGACGAAGTTTTTCAATCAGCGTGGCCATAACTGCTGGATCATAAGGTACTTCTCTGCTGGGATCTTTAATTGGCACCTCTTTGCCATTTTTTGGATTGACCATGGTAGGGCGCTCTGCACCTGGTCGCACATTGCCTTTGCTAGCGCCCGATTTTGCTACACGTTGGTAAAATTGATTTAAGCCATGAATAGCAAGAAAGTTCTCATCGTATTGAGTAACGTTAGTCTTGCCTTCAACGTATTCAGTGTTAAGAAACATGGATGGATCATCCCACATTCCTAAAGCTTTAAGTTCGGGCTCTACTTCACCAATAGCTGCATTAAGAATAGTTAAAAGTTGCGCAACAAATCTGCGCATTCCGTGCCCAGGTGGAAATCTTTCAGCGAATCTGTCTACGGTAATTCCGCTAATGTCAATTTCTTTCATAGAGCCACGATCAACAGCGAACTCGTGCCCATTAGGTGTTTCGACCACCTTAAAAGACACGTTCACGCCGTCAATCTTGACGCTCCCGCCTCTTGCTTCTTCAACAAAGGTTTTTGCTCGATTGAAAAAATCTAAAAGGTCAGAACCGCTTTTAACCCAATCTAAATCGAATGGGTGATTCATATGCCCAGCGGCACCACCCATAATTTATCCCTTTAAAGCTTTGCTATAAGCGTTGCCTAAAAACTCTTTAATCTGAGTTTTTGAAAATCCCGCCTTACGTAGTTTCACAACATTTTCACGAAGACGATCTGCATCTGGTCTACGCAGCCTCGGATCATCTTTTCTTTTTGCGCCATCTTCTTCTAAAGAAGGTTCTGGATAATCTCTTTTAGCTGCAGCCTTGTGGGCTCCAGGGCTCATATCATCTTCGTTAATGTATGCTTCATCACCTTTCTTTTCACCACGTCCTTTGCCGCTGTGCTTAAGTTTTTCGCCTTTCTTAGTTGTGTCGTCTTTCTCGCCTTTATGTGTGTCAGACTTATCGCCTTTGCGCATTCCATGTCCACTATAATCACGATCTTTTGGATCTTCCTTGTCTTTGCCTTTATCGCCTTTAGATTCTCCATCGCGCTTTGAAGCATACTCTTCAAGCTCGCGCTTGCTGTCAGCTTTACCTTCTGTTTCTTTTTTCGCTTCTTCATCATCATCGCCACCATGATCGACACCAGAACCAGTTCTTCCGGCATCTCTATCTTTAGCCGCCTTTTTCATTGGCTCTTCTTTGTCGCCATCTTTATCTAAATCAATATAATCTGGTTTTGCATCGTCATCGCGCTTACCTGGCGAATCATGAGCTTCAGCTAAACTAGCATTTGTAACTTGAATGTCTTCGGCAGCAACGTTCTCTAAAATAGTACCATCAGAAAGTTTCATGTCATAGTGTGTAACACGACCAAGCTTTTCATTGTAATTATGATTTACGGCTTCTGCCATTTCAATAGAGCCATTGTGATGAACACCGCCATGATGCACGCAATAATGATTAGGTGCAAAAATCTGATTATTGTCTTCATTTAAAACTTTTTTATGTGTTTCTTCTTTATTTAATTTGCTGAGATCCATTTTGAAACCCCAGTTCTCAGCAAGGAGACTTTTTAGCTCCTCGTTTTTCCAATCTTTTGTAGACATTGAACTTTTATCTCCTTTTTGTAAATGTTCATAATAAATAGTACCTTTTGTGCTGTCTTCCCAATCGCGAAACACAATAGATGCTTGATAAGCTTGTATTTCCATATTTCTCATATGTGGATCACTCTGCGCATAACCTTGTTCTCCCATACTTTGTACATTATCAAACTCACCATTGCATTTTTGAGTATGATGCATTAATTCATGTGCTAAAGAGCGCATAATGTCTTTTGGGTGCCTTCCCGTAATGTATAAAGTGACAGATTCGTTTTCTGGGTCATAAAATCCAGTTTTTCCCATCGGATTTGCTGCATTTTGCTCATCTTGGCGTAAAAATAACTTAGGGGGCCTTGAAAATCCCATTTTTTCTTGCGCAAACGGCATAAATTGTTGAATTAATGGTTTTAAAACGTCAATCATCCAAAAATACCTCTTTTTGTTCGTCAGAGTACCAAATATATTCTAAATAGTTGCCAAATGGGTCTTTTACATAAACTCCAATCGTTCCATCGCGATGATAAACTACTTCCCCCATTTCTAAAGGTAAATCTTCTTTATTTTCTACTAAAATGCCAAAATGAGCATACTGGTAATGGTTTTTATCTATTAAGGCTATGTTTGTATTGGAAATACTTATTCTAATGTATTTTGTATCGCGAAAAGTTACTTTTCCGGCCAATTTTTGGGTATACCACTCTTCTGCGGCCTCTAAATCGTCTACAAGTATGGCTATGTGATCAACAATCGATAACATCTGTTAAGCTCTCTGACTGTGTGGTCGATATTAATTTTAAACTTGCAGTAAAAAAGTCTATTTCCATAGATGTATCATTGACTGGCTTGACTGTTGAAATAGACACTAATCTTCCTGACCTTATTTCGTTTTTTATATTCATTACAATACCATAATGTGCTTCCCAGTCATTTATGTCTCTATTCCAAGTAGACCACTCAACAATATCGCCAACTTTAAAGCTGCAAGAAGTTAGATCTCCAAAATTGCTTTTTTTATTCATTTTGACAAGATACCATTGACGTAAATAGAAGCAAAAATGCTCTTATTGTGTTTATTTAAAATAATTTTGTTTCAGTGGTTAAAACTGTCGAAAGTATTAAAGATAATAAAGTTATAGATGCTAGTTCATATCCCCAAATGCCATAAAAAATCCAAAAACCAAATATTATAGCGATGCTTTTCCAAAAAAAATTAAATTTAAATAACATCAATCAAAGCCTGTGTGCAATATATCTATCGGGTCCAAACAAACCATGTCTCCATTAAATGTATATATCAAAGTTCGGCTTAGATAATCATAGTTTTCTTGGAGAATGTATATTTTTACTCCCCGATACAATTTTTTATGACTCCTACTAACGGGATCCCAGCACCATATGTCTCCTGATCCTTTTATAGCAGCTTCAGGTATTAAATCATCTTCAGGGCTTACATTTCCAGAAATTTGTTTAATAATCTGTTTTACAAGCTTAGCAGAATCTTTAGCCATTGTATAATAACTAGAATATCAAATAAATCTAGAGACTAAAACTGCGGCAGCCATTGCAAATTGAACAACTGCAAATATTGTAACAGCTTTTGTTTTAAATGTTCTTAAATTTTCTAGCTCTCTCATCGCATATTTCATCTGAGAGGGGGAGACAACCTCATCTATTTTGTCTTTCCAGGCTTTAAGTTCTTCTAATCGATCTTCTTTTGCTTTAATTTTTGTAATTTGCTCCTTTACATCTTGAAGCTCTTTACGCATACTTTCAATACCGACATTAAGAGTCTCTAGTTGTTGTATTACTAGTTTAGAATAAGTTTCCCAGCCTTGATTATCCGACATAATAAGTTCTCCTACTTGTAAGTAGACTTAAAGGCCAAGCTCTTCAAGCTTTTTGATAGTAATTCCTGCGTCGGTGTGTAAAATTGCGATTCCTCCAGCCTGCTCCCAAGGAATTGTGTTTTTTGTAAAGTCGTCTATCAAAATATGATTTGATCCCGACCATTTAAACTTATCATGAGACATAAAAACTTTAGAAGGAGGAGGTTGTAGATTTTTATCAATCCAAGCTTGTTTTCCAATCTCGGAACCGTAACCCATGGGTGCTGTTAAAATATAAGGATCAAATTGAGAGATAAAATCCCACAATTCCTTACCTCCTGGCATCCATGGCAAGTTTTCCCAAAAATCTGCATGGTTTTTAAGTTCTTTGAACATGTAAACTCTAATATGTTTATTTTTATTTGGGTTACTGTAATGAATGTCTTCTTCGGTTACATAATCTCTGCCAATCTTTTCTTTTAGCTCTTCGGCCTCACCGGCTTGTAATTGTTCAGTAATGTACTCTACAGTTCCTGCAACAAAATCAACAAGCACGCCATCCATATCACAATAGATTTGGTATTGTCCTTTTTGTTCTTTAAGAAACTTTCTCCAATTTTCAAGTAGGAGCTTCATCTTAAAACTTCTTCAACCTTTCCACAAATCTCAATAGGATCAATAGGTTGAAAATCTTGCTCTGAAAATTCATTAGACATTGCAGGCTTTCCGCCGGCTTCTGGATTGGTAGCAATAGTAACATGTGGAAGGCCTTCAATCTTATTATACAGGTTTTGACTCTCACTGTCAACCCTTACTGCAATAACGCGCTCATTTTGAGCGATTCCAGTGACAGTTAAACACCCTTCATAAAACTGATCGGTGGGCAAACGTTGCTTTTGTTCAGTCGGCGGAATCATTGTCATGTGGTGTGCATAGACCTTCCAACCTTCGGGCGCCAACTGCGCTAACTTTTGGTGTGAGCCTTTATCTAAAATAAATCCGGTATATTCAATAGATTTTGCCATGTCGTGTCCCATGGCCACTTCATTTATATATTCGCGCCAATTTTCAAGTAAAAGTTTCATTATTAACCCCTTAAATAATTATATAATTCTTCATCGGAAACTTCATCTTTCCGATGATTATGAGCTTGGATTTGTTTCATTAAATCTTCATCATTCATTTTAAAGAGAATATGTGGCCCGATACCGCCTTGCATATTTGCATTTAGAGTCAAGGATAATAATGCGTCAGCTACAGTAACTTTACCTTCTTTTTCATTATTCTCTTGAATAAGGCCTCCTCGTTTGGCATAATCTGGAATAAACACTTGGGTGCCGGCATCCATTAACTCAGGAGGAATATCTTCGCGAGAATAAGAAGGAATTTCTATTTCTTCCTCCTCTTTTTCTTCAGGATATTTTAAGCCGTATTTTTCCATATACTCTTGTTCGCTTTTTGTAAGCGCTTCAAACGTTCTGCCTTTGAGTGCTCTTTGTAAAAGTATTTCAAGAACATCTTGTTCGGTAATGTCTGGGTCTTGATTAAAAACTTTAATCATTTGCCACACCATAGGCACCCGCGCCATCAACATAGCCGCTTGTCTATTCACAAATACTCTAGCATCGTCTACTTCTGGATAGAATTCGCTTTTGCCCATCCTGTCAAGAACTGTGTTGACTGCAGCGTCTTTCTCAAAAACACTAATCTCAGTTAAAAACTTCCGCCAATTTTCCATTAAGAGTTTCATTTATAAGAATAATCTCCTACCCATTTCTTCATCTCATCAAAGCTGGTTACTAATTCTTCAGGAATTTTCAAACCTCTGTTTGCGGCCTCACCATAAAAAGCCAAATTTTGCAAATGACCAGCGCCGCCGCTGGCTCCCATAAGATCAACTAATTCTTTTCGTGCGTCGGCCGTAGGAGCAATCATCTCCAGTAATTTTTTAAAATCCTCTCTAATCTCTAAGACATATCTCTCGGGGCGATGTCGATAACTTGGTCGGAGCAACCTAAAATTTGATGTTTCAGCAACTGCTAAAAGTTTAGCTACTTTACTCATAATTTTTTTAAGTTCATTCATAAACTCTGGTGGAGTACTTATGTTTTCAGCCATGAACAGTCCATATGCTCCATTATCTATAAAGAGTCTCGCGATTTTTTCACCATATTCATTTACCCATTCCTCTGGACTTTGCGCCATGCCGGAATCAGCATCCATTTCTTCGTTTATATAATTTCTCCAATTTTCAATTAATAGTTTCATTTTTTTTCCTCTTCTAAAAATAACGGAAACAATCCAACTAAACAACCTAAAATAATTCCAATAACACTAGCTTGCTTGTCTAAAAATCTCATCCAAATTGGCCCAGCAGCAACCTCTTCATCTGTAACGGCTTGGGGATCAAGTCCCATTTTTTCCATTGCACTTTCGATTGAATTAGAGGCCAATTCTCCAATTGCATCTGATAAAGTATTTCCAAGACCAGCCGCTAGCATAGCTGTGTTAACTGCGCTACCAATTGCTCCACCAACCACGCCGCCAATAACAGCGTCAATTTGACTACCTGCAACTACCATAATAAAATTATCAATAAATCCAAATACAAATGAGCCAATAAATTTAGAAACAAATCTTACTAACCAATCTTTGACTGCAGGTGGCGCTACTTTTCCAACTGCTTCTTCTGCGCTTGAAATTAGCGTGTCAGCTACCACTTCAGCAGAGCTTATTTTAATTAGTTCTATAGTTTCAGGGCCGACGCCCATCTCTCTTAGTTCATCGACCGTAAAGCTTTTTTTATTCTGAGCTTCTTGTAGATTATCGCCATAGCTGTACGAAACACTATCAGCAATTTCCTCAGCCGCTTTTTGCATTTCAGGAGATTCTGCCCAAATTTCAAGATTGTTATTAATGTTGGCTCTAAAATTTTCTTTTGTTTGCTCAACCATTTGGTCAAGCTTTTCAGGAATTCCGATCAACTTTTTGAAACCATTTTTTATTGCATCAAAAATTTTACCTTCTGTCAACAAATCTTTTTGATAATTTCTCCAATTTTCCATTAAGAGTTTCATATAAATCTTCTCCACACTTCTCCGAGATCTTTAAGATCATCAAAGTTACGTTGTTTTTCGGGCGCCGGAGCAGGGCCGCTAAGTTTAATACCATTTTTTGCTGCTTCTTCTCGTAAAGCACCCATAAATGCCTTCGCAATTTCGTCTTCGTCATCCATATCGCCAGTAACTAGTTCAAAAAACTGCGCTACAAGGTCGTCAGGGGTGTCTGCGTCTACTTTAAAAGCTATACTATAGCGAACTTCGCCTCCGACTTCTACTGCGCTCTTATCGCGAATAGAGAGCCAATAATCAGTACTTGAATATTCTCTAGCCAGCGCAGTTAAGTATCCCCTAAGACGAAGCGCAAACTCTCTACGATCTACGAGATCAAACAAAATTCTTGGTTCAATTCCTAATTCTTCGGGATCAAAATCATAAGATACTGTGGCCCATGCTTCGTATGACTCTGTATAATGCTCTTTGTCGTATTCGACATCCCACTCGTAAGATCCAATCTCGTCATCCTCAATTTTTTGCGCTAAACTCATATACATATGACCTTCAAGCCAACCTTGTTGTTTTGCATATTGTTCTATAAGTGCCGTAAACATGTCTCGTTTATCATCAAGCTGGTTGATACCTTGACAAAAATGTTCAAAACCGTCAGCATCAAATACTATTTTTTGACCGCCCATGTTAGGCACTAGTTGATTATTAAACTCACAACGCCAAACAATTTCTGGATGCTCTTCTGTTCCGCCCCGATAAATTGCGCCTTTGTCTTCATCGAACAGATCGCCCGAAACGCCTTCTGGATCGTAATAATGTTCATTTAAATATGCGGCAATGTCCTGGCCTTGAACTACATTTGGAAGCTGCTTCCACTCGGACACATCCCAAGTAAGCAATATTTTGCCTTCTGGAATAACATACCAGTCATTCTCACCTGTATTTCTAACATAAAAGTCGACTTTACAATTAGCGTATTTTGGATTCCAGTCTTCTCTGATTAAAGCACATTCGCTCTTAAGAATTTCTTCGATATTACCGACCCATTCAGGAGGCAGATCATTTTCGGTTTCAAGGTTTTGCTTAACTGTTCCTATAAAATCACTGCTCATAAACTTTGTCAAATTCATCATCAACT
>CEUI01032552.1_pt1 | contig 10790 bp, 13 predicted proteins | sample 531411 | NCBI WGS metagenome assembly CEUI01 (sample SAMEA2622841, study PRJEB7988) | marine metagenome | isolation source: saline water (ENVO:00002010), including
ATCATGTTTATATTCAGGATAACACAATGATGTTAATCTATTTATTTTTTTATAAATAGCATGTAATTCATTTTCAGTATGAGCAAATAATTTTAAACTAAATGATACATCTCTTTCTGCTCTTTCATAAATATATACAGGCTCACTTCTACCAAGAAAATTTTGTGTAGACCATGATGGTGATACATTTTCAGTTATAGCCTCTAAATAACCTCTTAAAATTATAAAAGCACCATCTCTCAAATCTTTAAAATAAAATGGCATTCCATAATCCTTATCTACAATTTTATTAACATCAGAAATATTATAAGCGTCATTTAAACTATCATGATAAGTTAAATCTAAACCCCCATCTTTATAACCACCGAATGGCATTAAAGTATGTGGATCACTACCTCGTCTACCTTTAACAACCCCACTACCTATAGCTTGATTCCAGAAATTAGTAAACATACCTGTTAAGCTATCATCATCAGTAGGATCTTCTGACGAAAATCTCTTTTGTATTGTATCTGAAACTACATCTGTATATTTATTTGGTCTGTCAAATAAACCTATACCAAAATCTGGATCTCTTTCTATTAAATAATTTGGAAGTCCTATTCCTGCAAATCTAGAACCAACAGCAGTTAATGTAGAAAGTGGATTATATTGCGCCTGAAATCTTTGTTTAGCTTGTTTAAGTTCATCGTTTTCATAATATTCAACTTGTGACATAAGACCTAACAAATTTTGACCACCTATAAAATTAAGGATACCATCAGTTGATGTTAAATATTTCCCTATTCTACTAACATCCTTTAAAGCTCTCATTATTGGAAATCTTCTGTCACTCGAAAGTCCTAAACCAGATAAAGGTTCATCATGTCCAATATTAGACCATTCATATGGTTCATTACCACTACTTAACATAGATTTTCTCATTCCAAATGGATTTGTTGAAGATTGATACCTTTTGTCTAGATTATCTCTAGAAACATTTGGGTACATAATTTCTCCAACATCACTTTTAGCAGTACCATCTGAATTATATAAACTACTCCAACTTGTATTTTGTAAACCTTCGTTATTTGTAGTTAAGTATGTATTTGTATTAGAATATATATTTGTATTTAAATTATCATAATCACTATTAAAATTAATTACATTAGTATTTGCAAAAGGCGTGGTATCATTAAGATTACTATTCAAATCGGTCAAAGGAGTATCATTAACAACAGAATTTCCATTGTCTTCTAATGAAAAAATACTTTTTAAATTTTCTAAACCCATAATTTTATCCTATTAGCATTTACTTTCTCCATTATATTCCACCCGCTTCTCTCATTATACCACTAGCGGCAGATTCTCCTATCCTTTTAGCTGCTCCCCCACCAAAACCAAAATATCCTTCCATATTTTGTATAAGAGTATCTAATCTTTTATTTGTTTCATTTGAAGCTGTTCTAAGTGAACCAACTTCACTAGCTACTGCTGTATTATCCACATTAACTAAAGTTCCTAATTTACTTAAAGGTGATATTATTTCAGGCTCACCACCTTCACCTGCTCTAACAGGTACACCAACTCCTGGTTTACCTTCAACCATTCCACCTTCTTTCATCATAGCCATACCAGCAACAGCAGCTATTCCTACTGTCATACCTGCCATAACTTTTGCAGTTAATAGTAATCCAGGACCGATACCAACTCCGAAAGTAGCTGCTCCCATTTTAGATGTCATTAATGCTAAAGTAGCTACAGTTTGAACTATTGTAGCATAAGTTGTTAACATTGTTTTTGCTAACATAACACCCATTATTGCTAATAAACCTGTTGTAGATCCTACAACTTTTTCCATTGCATTTGCCAACCAAACAAATCCTTTTACCATTTGCAAAATAGGTGGACCAATTTTTTCTACCAATTGTATACCTAAAACTTTAAGTTGACTTATTAATTGAGCAACACTATGAATAGTTTCTTCTGGTACCATTTTTGTTATATCTTGTTTTGCTAATTCACCCATTAAAGTAACAGCTTCTTTTTCCTTAGATACCATATTAGCTAATTTATCAACACTAATACCAATAGCAGATGCTAATTTTTGTCTCTGTAAAACATTCATAGCTTCAAACTCAGCTTGACTTCCTACCTGATTTAGAATTTCTGTTTGTAAATTTTCTAAATCACCAGCCAATGCTAATTCACGAGCTCTATTAAGATTAAGTTGTCTTCCAATCATAACACTAGCTTCTAATTCGGCTGTTAATGAACTTTGGAAATCTAATAAACCAGTTGCTATAGTCTCAACATCTTTTAATTCTATACCAAGTTTTCTAGCTTGAATAGCAGCTCTTAATAAATTATCAGCACTTCCATCAGAATATTTAGCAAACAACTCCATATTCTCTGCTATATCATCTAGTACCTGTCCTGGAGCAACATCATTTTGTCTAGCTAATTCTTCTGTTTGTCTAGCTAAATCAAAAGCCTGTTCCTCACTTAATCCAGCAAGTTCAGTTAATGTTCCCATTAACTTTACAGCATTGTCATCTGTAGTAGCAGTAACAAGAGCTAACTGAAGTGTGGAATCTGATAATTCTTTTGATTTTTGAAAACCTATACCAAATTGTTTATTCAAACCAACCATTGTTTTTTGAGAATCCTCAAGAGTCTTTCCTAACAATATAGCCTCTTTTTGAGCCCCCATCATATCATCTCTAAATTCACCTGAAGGCATAGCACCAAATTGGTCAGTCATTGTTTTTATACTTTGACCAATAGTTCCCATTATAGCAACAATAGCTGTAAGTGGGCTTGTTAAAAATCCACGAATTGTCTCACCCATACCTTCAAATGCTACATCTAACTCTTTAGCTTTAACTGACTGCCATTCCATAAGTTCAACATTTTCTTTCATACTATTTACCAACTCACTTGAAGAATCTATATTTTTTAATTGAAGACCATAATAAGTTTTTGAAAATATATTTCTAGAACCAGCATATTTTGCTGCTAGTTTAGCAGCTTTCAGTTCCTCTTCTGCTAAATCTGTACTATATTCAAAATATTCATTAGTATTTTTCCATGTATCAGCTATACCTTCTGATAAATCTTTAATAGCAGCCATATCATCGGATAATTTGCTAGCATCTATATTATTTAAAATCTTATCTATCTCATCAGCAAGATTTTTAATATCTGATATATTTTTTATCGCTTTTTGTCCTGAACCTCTTGGCATTTTATTCCTCTAATTACATATATTTTTTAGCAATAGCATCTGCTGATACTTTTTTAAAAGATAAAGGTTTTAATCCTTGTTTTTTTCTTCTTTTATTTAAAATATCGTATGCAGTTTTAAAATTTTTATTCATTTTATCAACATCTTTTTCTATACTCTTTCTTATTCTTTTTTCACTAGCTGATGATTTACCTGTAAATAAACCTTTTAAGAATGATGATATAGCACCTTCATTAAGAATATTATTGATGTCCATGTATGATTTTTTCTTAAACATTATTACGGTTCTCCAAGTTAGATGTACCTATTCATATATAAATATCAAATAGATGAAAAAATGGTTAGTAAAATCCCAATAGGAAAAAAATGAATGAAAAATTTTTTCAAGATTTAGCTAAAGTATTATTTTTTATATCTGGGAATATTCGGAGTAGAAACTTTTGATTTTTTTGAAGCATTATTCATCTGTTTTTTCTCTTCTTTTTTAACACTTGCAAGTTCTCTATAATAAAAGTTTCTTAAATATATAGGCATACCATATATTTCAGAATGTGTAAATCCACCTTCTGAAAAATATAACATTGAAAATATTTGTTTATGAATATCAGACCTATCCTGAGGTCTTAGGCCAAAAAAAGTTAACCGTCATAGGTATATCTACCCTGACGGTTTCTCCCTCCACTTCTATTTCTTGTTCAAGATTTATGTCAGGAGATACTTCAGCAATTTTTTGTCTTAATGCTATAGAATCTCGTGATAACATATTATCTACAAATAAATTTATTGTATTTCGTTCACTTTCACCATCTACAGATGTTATAACTTTTTTTAAACGAGTTGTTAATTCAGGAGTAACATTAGAACCAACTTTCTTTTTTATCATATCAAGTTCTTTTGTTATTTGAGATTCCTCTTTACCCGTTAATATCTTAAATCCAATTTTCTTTTTAGATGCTGGTAAATCAACTTCAAAATTATTCTCATTAACATCTTCAGGACACTTTTTAAATGGACAATCTGTTAAATCAAAAGTATGATTTATTTTTTCACCTGAATCTAAGGTTACTTCACAATTATATTCCGGACCATAGGCTAATATACGAGCAGCAACCATAACTGCATTTTTATCTCCTAATACTAAATCACCTGAAGTGACATTTTTTGTTAAAATCAAAGAATCTAATAATTTATCAATAACTAAACCTTTTTTAATAAGATTTTGTGATGTTAAAATATCTTCTTCTTTAGCAGTCATATATTTTACTTCAAGTTTACCACTAGATAATGGTGAATCTTTTGGATATAATTTACCCTCACTCGGTAACTCTATTACTTCACTTGGAAATTTTTGTTCTTCAGACATTTTGTTCTCCTATAACCTATAATATAACATTTCATATATAAATATATACAAATACAAAAAAACCCTCAAGTTTTTATTGAGGGTATTTTCTAAAATATAATTACAATTTAAATTTAACAACTATTGAGCTTGCATTCCAGCTGGACAACATCCAGGTAATGCAGCTCCAGCATACCCTGCAGGGGAACACCAACAACTAGTTTGACCCATAGTGTTACTATAAGCATAATTACCTAGCCCGGTAGATACTCCTCGTCTACCACCTCTGGCAGGACCAACCTGATGAAATCTTCTTCTATTTCTAAAATTATTTCTGTTTGGCATTAAATTCTCCTATTATAATAGACTACTTACACAATTATTACAATCAACTACAGTTCCAGAACCACCACTTGTTATTTGACCACACGATACACAATCATGTATGTCATATGGACTATAGCCAGCATTTTTTACTTGTCTCATTACTCGATGTGCATATGTTACTAAAGATGAATTAGGTGAACCGCCTCTCATTCTATTATTTCTAAAATTATTTCTATTTGGCATTATTATATCCTCTAAAATTCTAAGACAGCGTAATCGTATCTTAATGTTAATGTAATTTCAACAGGATCTGATGAATCAAAAGCAAGATCACCAAATTGAGCATCTTGAATCCATGCGCCTTTAAGTGTCCACTCTTCTACTATATCACCAACTGGACCAAGAACTTGAATATTAACATGTTTTTTATAAAAATCTGAATATCCGTCTCTACCAGTTACAGACTCGTGGGATAATCTAACCCATTCCATCACTTGTTGAGCAGCAGATGGTACAATTGGGTCATATAATGTTATTGTTAGTGGTTGCCAAGCGGCTTTACCTTTAAGATATCGTCTTGTATTCATATGATGCATTTCTACTTCATCGAATTGAACTTGAGGTCTGTTAGCTGCTTTAATTAAATAAGCATTTACTCCTTCTATATTTAAGAGATATCTATTTTTTAACTTAGGTTCAAATGGTGTAAACATTACATCATTTGCACTTACTAATTCTGCCATATTTTTTCTCCAAGTATATAATATTCAATATAATTCTCATATATAAATATCATAAAAAGACAAAAAAGGGATTTATATTTCTATAAATCCCTTAGTTGTGTTATATTTTATTCAGGAAAAGATGCACCTGTAGGTTGTACTGTGAAGTCAAGAACTACAAACTCAGCAGTTCTTGTAGGTTGTAAGAATAATTGTCCGTACATAATATTTCTATCTATTATATCAGGAGTATTATTTGTTTCATCCATTACTACTCTAAACGCATTTAATCCACTATTAGCTTGTACTGATTCTAAGTAAGGGTTAACAATATTTAAGAATCTTCGTCTTGTAGCTGAATTGTTTTGTTCAAATACTAAGAATCTTGAAGAAGCAGCGATAAATTTCTTAACCTTAATTAATAATCGTCTTACATTAACTCTATCTAAAGCAGATGCTTTTTGTTGTAGAGTTTTTTGTCCCCATACTACAATACCTTGTGCTGGGAATGAAGCAATCGGATTAACATTAGCGTCATATAAATCATCACGATTTGCATGAGTTAGTTTTCTTTCAGCTTGTATAGCAACATCAATACCACCACGATTCAATCCAGCAGGAGCAAACCATGGCTGAGCAACTTTATCATTGAAAGAATAAACACCACCCAATACAGTTGAAGGTGGCACCCATACATCTTTATTTAATTGTCCATCTCTTATTTGTACCCATGGCCAATACATAGCAGCATAATTAGAATCTCTATTGTTAGCTCTACCAGTTACTGTAGAAATTGTAGATGTTCCGAATCCAACTGGATCAACAACTACAAAACAATCTTGTCTATCTTCTGCTATTTCAATAGCCTTATCAACAACACCACTATGTAGATTGTCAACAACACCAGGTAATAATAATAAGTTAATATCATACTCATCTTGATTTTTCAATAATCTAAGAGCAGTAATGTATTGATTGTATCCTTGAGTTGGCTCAGTTCCATCTATTCTTAATCCTTGTGAATTAGCAGCTGTTATTTTATCAAAGAATAATGCTTCTCCAGCAAATTGAGTTCCATAAGAAGAACCCCATCCCGCAGCTCCATTACCATCGTGTCCTCCTGTAAAAGCACCACCAGCAGAACCACTACCAACAGCAGGAAGTCCGTGAGCGGCAGCAGACTGAGAAACTCTTACATTTCCAGCAGCATCCAAAAAGTTTGCAGATGCTGCTGTTTCTTCAGCAACATAAACATATTTTGAATTATTAACATAAGAACCAGATAATTGAATATATGGGTCTGCTGAATCTGGTTGAGCAATATTTCTTTTTTGATTTCCAATTACTTTTGCATAATAATTAGGTTCATTTGGATCTATTGATAAATTAGTCCAAGTTTCAAGAATTTGTTTTCTATCCTCTTTATCATCACCTCTTCTAATTAACAAAGTAAATGTACCTTTTTTAAGATTTCTAGTAGAAATTTCCCATCTTAAATTATCAGCTGATCCTGATTTTAATAAGTTTTTACTTCCTAAATTATTGGTATGTCCTTTAGAAGCAGTCTGACTATTCATAATAGCACCATCTGATATAGTACGAAGTACAAATGAATTTCCTGATGTTCCGTCTGAACCTCCACCTATAGGATTTGTAGAATCACCACCTGTAGCAAATAAAGAACCAGAAGTTGGAGCTCCAGGTTGTCCATAATATAATTTAGAAAAATCACTTGTTGAACCACTATAATTATTAGCACCTTTATTTGAAGCAGATATATGTACAAGACCTGCATGTTTTGTAGCAGCAGCAAGTTCAAATGAAGCACTCAATTGTAATCCATGAATTGAAGAACTAGCAATAGCATTAGAAACATTTTGTAAAGTCTGTGTCATAGTACTTCCACTTGATACAAAAACTTGAGTGGTTGTATTCGTTAAACCACTTCCTGTTCCAACAAATGAAAAATCTGTACTACCAATTGAAAATTCTTGTCCTTGTAATCCTGCACCACTAATAATTAATGTACCAGTAGCGTATGTGGCTGTTGTTGTATCACCATCTGTAGATATTGATGCCGTAGCATTAGCATATCCACTTGGTGCAACTCTTACGACTGTTAATTGATTACCACTCTTTAAATATTGTTGAGCAGCAACCGATGTTAAATATGATTGTTTTGTACTGCCACTTACGAAAGTTGATCCAAATGTTGATTGATATTCATCAAATGAATTCACAGTGGTAGGTACTAATACTGGACCTTTTACGGTTGGTCCAACTATAGCTGCTCCTATTTCTCCTACGGCAGCTGGTAGGAATGTCTGATCTATTTCTTTTGTAAATACACCAGGACTTATAATTTTTTCGGCCATTTAAATTCTCCTATTCCTGAAGGGTATGATAATTACTTAATTTTAAGATTGTTTGTTATTCCTATTTAAAGGATTACTATAAATCATATATAAATATTAAACTAAATTTCTAAACGATTTATTTTTTTTTATTTTCTGGAATAAAAGTTCCATTCTCAACATTTAAATTACCATTTCCATATTTTTTTGTTATTTCATCAACAAAATCTTGTTCTAATTTTCTATGAGAATCAAATCTTTTAGATAATTCTTGTTCAGTATCTTGTAATTTTTCTAATTGTCTATGTAAATTGATTCTAGCTATAGAAACTTGTCCGAAAGAATTTTGAATTTCAAAATATTTTTGTTGAATATTTTTAAGTTTAGTTAATTCATCCTCGTTAAATTTTATTTCTTCTGGCATTATAACCTCCATTATTATTATATCATATATAAATATATATTATTTTTTGTAAAGTATAAATTATTTTTTACCTACTTCATAATCAGTAGCATCACCTTCATACCCAAAGACAATTCTTGATGGTGTTATTTTTTTCTGTGTTTGTGATATTCTATTAGTAACTACTGAATTAGTTTCTTCCGGTAATAAGTAAGCTTTTACTATCAAATTAAATGTTGACCTTATAAGTCTTTCACCATCTATCGTCATTTCTGAAGCATCTGCAATAGAATCAGTTGTAGATAAAAATTTATACTCTGTAGAATTACCCCAATATGTGTAGTTTTGTTCTATAAAACTTTCAACAAGAGGATTCATTTGTTCAATATATCCAGTCCACAATATAAATTCATAATTAACATTTACAAAATTAGGCATTGTTGTTACTATATTTTCATAAACTGGTTTATTACCAAATTGTATATTAAATCTATCATATCTATTATCTTTTGACCAGGTATTTCCACGAACAACTTGAGCGTGTTCTCTTTTAACATCATGTTCAAAATTTTGAAGTATTTCTGTATTTCTTTCTATACTCGTTCTTCTTAACATTATTAATGGTAATATAAGTGAACCATTAATATCTCTCATCACTCCTCTTTTTCTAACATTACTCCATCTTTCTTCGTTACCATACATAACAGATACTTTTATATTTTCATTAGCCTCTTTTACACTTGGTCTCATAACATCTTTAACATGAGTTAAAATAGAAGTATCAACATCTTTCAATGTTACAGCATAATTTTTACTTAAATTTTTACCAGGAACATATGTAGCTTGCCTGTTTCCAACATTATTTTTTAAATTTTTAGTAGAAACTTGTTTGCCTCTATTAATGTTAGAGTTATTAACTACTTGTTTATTTGTTATTGGTTTAACTGCCATCTATTTATCTATCCTCTCCTACTATTTTAAGTTTCTATACTATTTAGCAGATTCCATAGCTTGAGCACATTTATTACAAGCGTGTATACTACCTTGATGTGGTTCATTATTAAGACCATCAGCACATTCTACACAATTTCTTACATCCCGTGAAGTAAGTCCTATATATTTATAATAACTTTCCCATCCTGGATGTATTCTACTAAGCGCTTGTCCACCGACTGACATTCTTCTTGTTCTAGTGTTGGGTCTTCTTCCATAATGTCTTGGCATTTTATTTTCTCCTATTTACAATGATGATAAGTGTGAACCACAGTTATTACAAGCCCCCCAATCTACTTCACCACTACCATTAAGTGCATTTCCTGCACTTTGACCACAATTTACACAATCAAATATTGACGCAAATTTGTCGGGATCTTGATGATTTATCCACCTAGTTAATTCTTGTAATTTAGGGTTCACATTTCTAGCTCTACGACTTCTAATATTACTTCTAATTCTTGGTCTTGGTACATCATCTGAAAAAGGAAGATTATCTGGGAATGGACCTCCGAAACAAGCAGCAGTAATATTTTCACAATATGATTGACATGGAATTTCTCCTTCCCATTCACCACCATAGTCCCCAATAGTAATTTCTCCAGATACATAACCAAAACCTTCACAAAACAATCTTCCATGTGGATCAATATTGCAATATGGATAATTCATATCTATATGACCATGTTGGTATGGAACATATGATGAATGAGGAGTATCGTATCTACCACAGACGCATAACCAACCATTAGTATATCCATCAGGTGGATATGTCCAGTATGTATCAGAGTGATGCCAATCACTACAAGCTTTTTGAGGAGGGCGGGGGGCGGTGCCTCCACCTTGTGATCTGGTTCTTCTATTTCTTCCAAAATTATTTCTATTTGGCATTACTTTTTTCTCCTTAAAGCCTTTAATTTATCTAATTTATTATTTACTTTACCTTTTATTTCTTCTGATTTAACTGCTGATGTATCAACCTTTCCTATTGCAATTTCTCTTTTGATATCAACTTCAATAGCATTTGTACCTGTCTGACTTTTACCTGGTATATTATCTAACTTATTTACTATTTTACCCATCAACTCTTCCATTTTCAAATTACCATTTGGTTCAGGAATATAAGTGTGTTTTCTTTCACCATATATATCAGTATCCTCTTTTATATTTCCATTAACCACTTTTTCTGGTTTAGGTTGTGGTCTGAAATTACCATCCTTCTCATCAAACTTTAAAATTCTTTTATGTGTTATTCTCTGTACAGCCATTATCTTGGTCTTTCTTCTATTTGTAATGATGATAATCTACTTCTGTGTGCTGTAGCCCTAATATTATGTCTATAATTAGGATGTCCAGCAATCAATTGTGGTTCTGTTATACCATTTACTTCCCAATAAAAATTATTCCAATCAACTATATCACC
>CEUI01013585.1_pt1 | contig 10788 bp, 19 predicted proteins | sample 531411 | NCBI WGS metagenome assembly CEUI01 (sample SAMEA2622841, study PRJEB7988) | marine metagenome | isolation source: saline water (ENVO:00002010), including
TGTCTTTAAACGCGCTCCAGCAGGGCGTAGACGCGAAAGGTCCCATTTTGGCACCTGACCAGCGTACAGACACGCAATCAACTCACGGAGGCCCCTAGCCCATCCTGCCTTACTATCCTGTACAATGATGGTTGTTTCAGTCTCTTCAAAGTGTTCATTTACAACAGGCAGACTTTCTGTGTACTGCCTCTCTGCAGAGAACCCTACACCAGTGCCACACATAAGAACATACAGTATCTCATCAAATGCACGAGGCGAGTCTACAGGAATATATGAACAGTTGTAGCCAGATGTGTTATCACGTTCTAGGGCTAGACCTGCCGTCATTAAAGCCCTCATAGAAGGCATCACCTGAAGGTTTAGAACAGCCTCTTCAAGTTCTTTTCTGTTAGGTATTGTATGGTTATACCTGTCTTTCATAATGTATTGCATGAAGTCAAAGTACCGCTCAACAGTCTCCGACCAGTTTTCACGCCTATCTCCTAACCAACGTGCATAGCGCGACAGGTGAATAAACTCCTGATAGTCCGTTGGGAAGTAATTACTTGTCATTCTTTCTTTGCTCCCGTATTAATTTTTCTAGATACCACTGTGACTTCATCAAATCTTTTAGTGGCATACCTTTATACTTATACCTGCACACATACTTCAGTATGTTGCCCTTTAAATACCCGCTAAACTCTTCATCAGTTAGAGATTCTTTAATCATCTCAATGGTTTCTGTACCATTCTGCGTGTAATGGCTGGGTCTGTTTACCGCCGCCTTCAACTCTCGTGCATACTTAGTTTCGTTAGGCATTAGTTATCCTCGCTAAACTTTACTTTGATAACATTATCATAAACATCTTCAACAATTAACTTGTTTGAACTTTCTTTTGTCTTCTCGACTATTTGTTCCATTGTAGCCTCATGCCCTAGCTGCATAAGATAATCGTAGTCCGTCTCCAGAAGACTAAGCATACCTTGCTGCAGAATATGCGCGGCGGATACATCCTTTACACTGGACGTATCATATGCTCTGACATTAACCTTGTCAAATCCTTGAGGATCAAAGACAATGTACAGTCTATCTGGAGACAAAAAGAATGTCTCTTCCTCTATTCTATCTCGCATTTCATCATCTATGAGATCATCTTCTAATTCAAAAGTAAAACCATCATCATCCATCAAACCACTCCACAGGTATCTTTTTATGCGCCCAATCAAATCCATGACGCTCTGCCCAGTCTGAATGTGTAGTCTTAGAGCCTTTGTATATCTTTTTGTTTGCATTGGCAAAGAAGAACTTCACTTCAATATCAGGGTTCTGTTTCTTAACAAGAAGGTGCTTTACCCTGTCCTGTTGTGTTAGCCTACCCTTTACCTCTATGTACATATCGTTACGTGGTATGTAAAAGTCAGGTATGTACACTTTTGGGTCAGGTTGGTAAGGTATCTTATCAGGCTCAAACTCAAAACTAATTCCTCTGCGACCAAGGGCCACAGCTACTTCAGCCTCAAACTTCGATCTAAAACGCATAATAATCAAACTTATTTTTATTTTCAGGGTTAGTATTTAACATCTCAATATACCCACGCTCTAAATCTTTTTGCACATACTCTGGAGACGTTTCTTTAACTATTGAAAAACTTCTTGAGGGAAATACAACTAGTCTACCTTCTCTTAGAAAAGATCTTATGTTATGAAAACATTTTGCTATAAACATAGAACCTTCGTAGTTAAATTCATCTGGTGTCCATACCCCACTATCAGACATATTCTTTCTATATATAATTTCTAGTTTACTATCTTCAGGTAAAGACTTAATTAACAAAGCTTCTGTATGAGTGCTGTCTGCTTTTTGTGTATCAAAATATACAAAAGCAGCTTTATCGTTATACATAGTTTCAAACTCACTAATTCTTTCTGTAAGAAATAAAGCCATTATATTTCATCCTTAACATGTTTTGTGTACCATACTCGGGGCTTTGTATTTGCTGTAGAAGTTACTTTCTGCTTGTAAGCTGCATCAGGCCAGCAGTGCATCTTAAAACCACAGTATGAACAGGTTCTATTCATTAGCCTGTTACCTGTTCTCTTTAAAGTGCTTGTCTTTTTATCTTTGTATGTCTCAGGTTCATCAGCAAACGAACGCTCAAACTTATCTTTGCCAAGAACACTGCGTATATTTTTATCGGCTAATTGTAGTGCAGCCTGTCTGTCTTCGTCATGTACTAGAGGCGTCTCGCACACGGCCCATTCACCTGTAGCCTTGTTGATAGCTATCCAGCCACCGAAGGTAGAGCTAGCAGCCTCTGCGTACAGGTAGCCCTGCGGCACGTAGCCAAATACATCATCTTTCTTAATGTTGTTGTATCCACGATTAGCGGCAAACTTCATAGAGAACGCTCCGGGTGCAGCGCTCTTTATGTCATATATCTTATCATCTATCTTTACGTCATACGTTCCATTAAGAGTAGTTCCTCCTATATCTAGGCTAACACTCTCTTGTTCACTTTGTATGTTTATTCCTGCAGCCTTCATAACTGTAACTGCTATGGCTTCTATGATGTCTCCAAACAGAAACTTCATAACCATAGTGTAGTCTACATCTTCTTCTATGTCATCTCTTGCGGATAATTTCTGCTGACATAGAGGCTTTCCTACACCAGACATGCGTACTTTTGAACCGCGCTTTTCACTGAACTGGCGTTCAATGGCGGAGCCACACATCTCCTTAAACTCATTGATAAGGTGAGGGGGAAGACCTTCGCCTTCACCCCTCGACGCTTTTTCTAGGAAATGCTGTACTTTATGTAACAGCATAGAGGTCATTAGATAGCCTCTGCATTTTCCAACGCTTTCGCTACATCAAGATCATCCATAGCAATTACGTTTTCCTTACGCTCGTTGTATTGCTTGAGAACACGCTCGTTCCACCTATCAATGTCCTTCATAAAAGTATTGAGAGTTTCTACATCCTCATCCACAATCTTTACAGGCTGCGGTTTATCAAATACTGGAGTGTAATATGTGATGCCGCCATTCTTATTACGTTTGGTGGCAATGTTTACCTTCTGACCAAAGATAATTTTGTTAGAAGGTACTTCACGAATGTAGTTAGCCACTGGCATGAATGCAGAGCCACGAGCAGACCAAATAAACGGAGTGCCTTTGATATCAACAGTCTCACCAGTAGTGTCTGTAGCATCTTTAGCGCCTGTGATAACGCCGTATACAACCTGTGTACACTTGATGCTTTTCTGCTTGGCGTGTTCAAGCGAGTTAGTTGAAAGACCTTCAACCTCTTGCTTACTCAACTTACCACACTTCATACCGCCGCTTGTATCAGGAAAGTCATCACTCAACGATGGTGCAAGAACAGTCCTTACAGAGTCTTCAGGAGACTGTTGGTTCCACAAATCATAGGAGTAATAGCGAACAAACATCCGCACACCGATCTCTTTAGCGTATACAGTGTTATTGTCCAAACGAATGCGGAAGCTGCCTTTTGGCAACGGCTCACCATCCTCATTGTCTGCCTGTTGTTCAATCGCTAGCCGGGGTAGTCCCTGCTGCACGTTTGAACGTGTTTCAGTCTGACCGACCATAGCTGCAAGTTTAGCCATGTTCTCTTCGTTCAGATCGTCCATCGTAATCATATCGCTCATATTTATAGCTCCTTTAAATTAAGCCAATCAGTACCCATTTTGAGTTCTATCTCAATGGGCATATCAAAGTCAATACCAAACTCTCTACTACATTCTTCAGGTATACACAACATACTCCTTCTCAATAGTTCAATCATCCAATCTTTCTCGTCGGGGTGAACATCCATGATTATCGAATCGTGGACTGTGTTAATTATTTTACTCTGGGGAACAGGTCTTACCATTTCCTTCAAAGACTTGTGAAGCCTGATAAGTGCTAGTGGTAACAGGTCTGCTGTCGCAAACCCCTGCACCGGATAATTCTTTATAGACGTTGCTCCTACGGTTGTACCATATCTCGTGTACTTTGCATAGGGAAAAGCGTACTCTCTACCAGACGGTAGAATAACCTTCTTACTGGTTACTGCTTCATCCTGCAACTTGTCATGCCATTCTGTTACTCCTTGGTACTTGTTGCGGAATGCAGAGTAGTAAGACATCTCACGATTAGTGCCAAGCACTCCACCGTACAGGGGCTTAAAGGTATGTGCCTTTGCGTCCTGCCTACTCACGCCCATAATCTCAGCCGTGTAGGAGTGAACATCAAAGCCGCTCTTTACCTCATCATAGATTACAGGGTCTTGTGAAAGATATCCTGCTACACGAAACTCTAGTTGTGAGTAATCACCTTCTAAGATATAGCCCCCATCATATCTAGACACGATAGCCTCTCTTGCAGGAAAGGTTGTGCCTCTTGGCATATTCTGAAAGTTTGGTCTACTTGACGATAATCTTCCAGTAGCGGTGACACATTGATTAAAGTTAGGATGAATAAAGCCTCTATCATCTTGATACTTCTCCAAGCTATCTACAAAAGTATTCAAGTACGTTCTTATCATTGAGTAACGTGTGTACTTGTCCACAAACTCTTTTGCCTTGCCCTCAAGTTCTAATCGTATCTCCGATAGAGTTTCTTTATCTGTCCTAAAACCTGCAGCGGCTGTGTCCTGCGGACCACGGGGTATAACCCTTAGTCCTGCTGGTTCATTTAATTTAGTATAAATTATACCTGTCCCTTCACAGGTTTTACACTTTACTGGTTTACTTAACTTGCCTGATTTTAAGTAGTATCTGTCCTTGCCAAAACCCTTGCAGTCGGAGCATTGCTCTCCTTTTGTTTTGCGGCACACGGGGGCTAATTGTTTCACTGTCTCTTTAAACATTGTAGGAGACATTTTTGTTTTACGCTTTTGTTTTTTGGTGTGGCCGCGTTGCTCTGTACCTATGTTGAACGCCTCTTTCCAAGCAGTCTTGTCAATAACCTGTCGGGAATAAAGAAGCTTACTCCTATCGTCGGGGCTATCAAGATTGATAGGAGTATCGCCCATAGTATATTCAGCAATATCCATTAGATCACTGTAGAGTTTATCATATTCCTCTTGATAGTCTGCTTTAATTTTTGCAAGCTTCTCATTAGATATCTTTATTCCCGCTCTTTCCATGTCAATCAGAACGTCGAGCATCTCCATACTTAGTTTAATAACTTGCTGCAAAGACATTCTCCTGCTGCGGCCAATTTATTTCTAAATCGTCTAGTTGTTTTTTTGCTAACTCTGCAGTAGTATTAACATCAGCAATACAATATTCTTGCACCACATCGGGGGGCATGTCCTCGTATGATACCTTGTCTTTGATGTACTGTTCTGTAAGGTCTACACGTTTCTCTGGTAAACCTCTACGCTTCGCACACTCTGCCAGACTAATCGGTTTCTTCACGCCCCTGTTGCACAGATACTCTGCAACCATCGTATCCCACAACAACCCATTATACTTAAAACCACATTCACGCAGCCACTGCAGATCAAACTTCAGGTTGTGACCCACAAGACAGGTTGTTTCATCCAGTTTGTTTTGTAATTTTTCCTTTGCTTTTGATGTTGGTTCACACTGGTTATGGTAGAAAAACAGTCCTTGTGTTTCTATCACATGTGTAAAAAGTGTAAAACTCCTGTAGCCAACGAACACAATCTGCTGCCCGTGGTACGGAGATGATGTTGAACTTTCAAAGTCCATTGTAGTTTCTATATCAAGTACAGTAATCATGAGAATATATCCCTATCTCCATCACGACGTAGAACCAGTGATCCATGCCAACCATTGATCTTGTTCTTGGAAAACTTAATTGTTCTAAACTCCTCGTGTTCAGCTACACCAATACCTACAATGATATCAGCCTCACCAGCCTTACCCGTCTTACTACCATCAAGCATTGAATAATCTATAGTCTCTCTTCCGTGGGCATCGTAGGACGCTTGGGATATCGCCCACACTGCTACATCGTGGCGCTTGGCTAGCTCTCTGGACCTGCAGTACAACTCTTTTAGCCGCTCATCTCCGCGTGAGAACTCGCCGTCGATCCTGATCTTATCAAGCTGGTCGATGAATATTACATCAACTTCATTGCGAGAGCAATAGTCCTCTATCTCCTGTATAGATGTTCCTACACAGTCCATGAAAGATATGTAGGGTAGAATAGTTTCTTGATATTCTTCTATAAACCCGTCCTTATCTTGTAATACCTCTAGTCGTGAACGCTCTGTAATAGACTTGGCAACACGCATCCGAGTCTTTTTCACAGGTTCTTCGTTACCCCAGTATGCTACATGGTGTTTGTTCTTTACATACCAACCGGATAACCACGCAGAAAAACTGGTCTTACCTACTTCTGGTCTGGCAAATATTACACCAAGATTTTGTCGGTCAATGCCCGGAACGTAGTCTCTTATCTGTGTAGGAAACACAAACTCAGGATCACGCTCAAACTCCTCAAGACTGTCAGCTATACTGTCTTTAAGAACTGTATAGGTTTTTGACCCCTTTACTTCGTTGTTCTTTAGTTCTTCTACACTACCGAGAAGAGAATAAGTATCGCTAGATTTACCAAGAAAAATGTCAAGTGCTTGTTCTCCTATTTCTTTTGCTTTGGTTCGTTTCCAAAAGCTGTGCAGAACATTTCCTGCCAGTTCTGGATTTACTGTAACATCTTTTAGTTCTTCTAGTTGCTGTGTAGCCTTATGCTTTGTCGCTTCAGGCATAGCAGGGTAACGCTCATCATGCGCTAGTGCTACATCAGCTAGTGATAAATCACCTTCGTATGTTTTGTGCAGGTGGCTAATGGTTTCAACAATCGTAGCCACCTCCTTTGAGAAATACTCCTTCTTAATTAAACCAGATACACGATTGAAGTTGTCCTTATGTAGACATGCTACAAGCACAGCCTTATCAATCATATCTTTAGTACCTCCTTTGCTTCATCCTCGGTAAGTTTTTTCAAGTCTCTTTCCAGTAAAGAAACAGCTACAATGTCTCCATACTGTGCGTTTAATCTAAGTGCTATATCTATGGATTTATCTGACGCATCCTTGTCAAGTGCAACGGTGATCTTGTCATACTTTGACAGTGCGGGTATTACCTCATCTTGTAGAGATGTGCCTAATAGCGCGGCACCCGTTGCAAATACAGATACAGAAGCGGCTGATGCACAGTCCTCTACAACTACAGCATGTTTATGTTTACCGCAGATAAAGGGCTTTTTACTGTTTCCGTATCTGTACCACTTTGGTCCTGCATGTAGACCACAGCCAATGTATCTACCCGCCGCGTCTACAATCTTTGATCCTTCCTTTATTAAAAACACAGCCCTGTCTCGCTTGTAGTCATAACGAATGTCAGCCAATCCATTTGTCCAAGCATGGTTGCAGTTATTAACTTTTATATAATTATAAAAGTTTTTAGGACAGTTGTTCTTGCGCCAGTTCTGTTTCTCTAACTCAAGACCTACAGGAACATTATCTTTCATAACTTCGTTGTATGCAGAAAAGGAAGATGCGCTTAGTTCTTCTTTAATTACACCACCCTTACTACAATTTGCATGGAAACAATAATACTTAACACAATCACTGAACTGTGTAACAGATAGAGTATTAGTACCATCACACATAGGACAATCTAATCTTATAGAAGTACCAAGAGGTATATCTAGATTATATACATAATCTTTAATTATATTACTCATAAATATAATATCCTCAATTTCGGGACACGGCAACATGCCTCCTAGCATGGATTTAAATACCAGTCAACAGTAAAATAACACTTGACCCCAAATTAATTTTAGTGTACCGTGGTCTTCCCTTCAACAGCAGAGGTGAGCCATGTTCACCATATTCAACCCCAAAATATCTAATCCCGAAATAATGCGTAGAGTTGTCGAGGCCACAGTGCAGGACAAGTTCTTCACTGTGGAGTTTACAAAGGCTGATGGTTCATTTCGTAAAATGAATTGTCGGCTAGGCGTAAACAAACATAAAAAAGGCGGTAGAGATTGTAACACTAACAAGAATATGCTAACTGTGTGGGATGCTTACTCAGAGGGCTACAGGAATGTTAACATGGATACTATTACATCTATTACATCTAATGGTGTGAGGCATGAGTATGAATGACCAAGATAGACAGGTTGTTGCATATCGTGTAGATGCTGAGATAGAACTTCTGCTACAAGAGTATGATGACACTCTAACTGTAACTGAAGCAGCACTAATGCAAGCAATGTTAAGTGTTATGAAGTACGCACCCTCCGATTCCCACGGACTCTCACTGATATCTCATTGTTTGACAGAAATTTGTGTTCTATCTACAAAACATGATGAGACGGTATAAAGCATGAGTTGTAATAAAAAACATACAGATGAGTTTATAACAAAAATATTTAAACTAAGAAGGGAGCGTGGGCTAACTGCTCGTCAGATTGCCGAGTTAATGTCACCTGAGTACAAAGACTACAAAGGTGTTGACATGTCAAGAAATGCTGTGATAGGTATCTTGAACAGATATCAAGGTAAGTTTACTAACATGTCTAAGAATAAAACTAAGCGTGTAAACTTCTTTAAGGTTGTCGAACAACTAGAGAGTGCAAGGCAAAGCATGAAAAACAAGGATCAGTACAAAGTCAAGAAGTGCTTATCTTGTAAGAAAGAGAAACTTCTGCACAAAGTAATCTTTGTGTGTGATACCTGTAAGTCCCGTGCTTCCTATTCCTCCTACATAGAAGATCATAGCGTGAGGTTATAGCATGAATGTAAAAGAAAAGAAGGGCCTACAGTCAAAGCTGGGCGCTATGAAATACTACGCAGACAGTGGCTATCATGTCTACAACGAAACCAACAACACTGGTCCTGTAGATTTTGTCGCCATAAATCCTGAAACAAATGACGTAAAACTTGTCGAGGTAAAAACAATGTCGTTCCGTTCTAAACAGTGTAACTGGCGACCGGGAACAATGATTAATCGTCAACTAACTCCTGTACAGAAGAAGCTAGGGGTGGAACTTGTGTACTACAACATAAATACAGGGGATTTAAAATGCCGGAAAAAACTGTAAATAGAAAAAAGAGTAAACGCCCTCCCCCTGAGTATCGTACCCGCGCTTACGATGGTAAAACCTTGCGTTGGGAGTGGAAGTATGAAGGTGAGTTAGGTATTTATCCTAAAGATTGGGCTAGACGTTTTCCTCATTTAGCAGAACGCGGACGTTGGGTAATAACTGAGGTAAAGTAAGTGATACAGATAAGCCTAGAGACTTCGAAAGAAGAACTACAAAATATACATAAGATTGTAAACGGTGATGGTCGAAAAAAAAGTGTAACAATATCAACTTGTTCTACTCTCCCGACAACATACCACACAAGACTTATTTTAAAGTACATCAGTCTGCTACGCTGGAACAAAGGATTATTGTCCAGTTTACTTGTGGATCATCACCGCATGGTGGCTTATCTAGGACCGCTGGTTAGTAACGCAGAAGATTAGTCTACGCAGATTAAAAAAAAGCTTGACCGCCCGTGGCCGAGTGTGCTAGGACCAAGCTTCCACAACGGAGAACCAACATGCAAGAACGATTACGCATCATATCTAAAGAAGGCCACCGTTGGAAAGTTACACATTCTGATGGTGCTGTAACATATCACAAGACTAAAAAGGCTGCACAAACTTATAAGCATACGCTTGTTGTATTTGATCCTTTTCCGGAGAACCAAAATGAGTGTGCCTGAGACTGAAGGAAGTAACGAAGATAAGTTTACTGCAATGTACGATGAGGCAATGATAGATTTAAATTTTGCTAATGTATCTCAAGGTGAAAGAGAAATATTAGCAACTGAGCTTGCAAAACTACGTTGGGAGAAACAACAATGAATATATTTTACCTAGATAAGAATGCCGAGCTTGCAGCGCAAATGCACTGCGACAAGCACGTTGTTAAAATGGTGCTAGAGTATGCACAAATACTATCCACCGCACATAGAGTAATTGACGGTGATGAGGCTGCTGATGAAAAGGGCCTGTACAAAATAGCTCACAAGAACCACCCGTCTACTGCTTGGGCAAGACTAGGCCGTGGCAACTACAACTGGTTGTCGGACCTATGGGGATATCTTGGTGAGGAGTACAAGCATCGTTACGGCAAAGTACATAAGTCTGCTACGCTGGAACACTTGTCCTACGCTCCCGACAACATACCACACAAGACTTTCTTTACTGGTTTAACTTCTACACCACCGCAATGTATGCCTGACCAGTATAAGTGTAATCCTAACTCCGCAACATTAGATGATGTAGTATTAGCATACAGGGCATACTACATAGGTGATAAAGCACACTTCTGTAACTGGACTAATCGTAGTGTGCCAGCTTGGTTTCAAACTGTAGAGGAAGTAGCATGAGTAATATAGGTAAACTGACTAAGGTACACACTGCGCTAATAAGTATCCCGCGTAAATCTCAAGACATAAACAATGCTATAGAGATTATTGATGAGCTTCTTCATGTAGAGTTAAAGAAGAAATCGAAGGAGACTGCGAAAAGAGCTAAGGCTGCTAAGAAAAAACAACCACCTGAAATGTTCTCTTGGGAATGGTGGATGGCTAAATAATGCACGCACTAGAGGATGTAATTGAGAATGAGCGGCTGTATCCAAACAGTGTGTTTTGGTACTCTTGGATGATGCAACATTATCTAGATTAAAAATTGTCGGCCCTTAAATTTTGTCGGTCCTTGACTAATTAGTTTGTGCAGGGTTTTGTTGGTTCTCCCCTGTAC
>CEUI01053375.1_pt1 | contig 10776 bp, 14 predicted proteins | sample 531411 | NCBI WGS metagenome assembly CEUI01 (sample SAMEA2622841, study PRJEB7988) | marine metagenome | isolation source: saline water (ENVO:00002010), including
AGCCAGATTAGCCACGTGATCAGTGGTGTTGAAGGTCAGCGCAGCGTTATCAGCCCACGCCACTTTAGCAGTGGGCGAGAAGCTCAACGTGGGCGAACTCCATCCCGTTACGATATATTGCTGCGTGTCGCCAGCCACTGTGAACAAGTCACCAACTACCGGGGTATTGCTACCACCATCGATAGCAACCGACGAATCACCTACAGCCACCGAAGCGCTGTTGACGAGGTAGGAAGCAGGACCAGCGGTGTCGATGGAAGCGATGTTCTGATCCATATACCACTGCATACCCATAAACTCACCCATCGAAGCAGTCCGCAGGGCATTGCCACCGTCTCCACGCTCATTGGCGCGAGTAAACTCGGTGATATTCGACAGGATATCGCTCTTACCCGTTGAATTGACGATAGCGATACGATCAGCTACCGGGCATTTCAAGTCGTTGAGCTTCTTGTCGATAGCTGCAACATCAGCCAACGAGTCGGGCGGGTCACCAGCGGTCCCTACGTTGTTGTAGAGTTGCTGGCTGGCTTTGGTTAGGATATAGCTGTCGATCTTCTGAGCTATAGCCGCTACCGCAGGTTGGATGACGCGCTGCGAGAACTGATCCAGATTAAGGGTCCACTCTTTCGAGGTGACTCCCACCGTAACATCGAAATGTTTTTCGAGCTGCAAAGAGACGCTCGTCTCGGTGATGTTCTGGGTCGTGGTTGTGCTGGTAAACTCCTGCGCCGTAAAAGAGGCCGGTCCACGAATGGTAATCGTGTCACCGACTTTAGCGCCGGTAAAATCAGTTACGTGCGACTTATCAAAGAGATTCGCCGCTACGAGGTTGTTTTCGAGGATCATCAACGCTTCGCGCGCGACTACACTAGGGGTAATAAACGTATTAGCCATTTGCTAATTCACCTTATCATTGAATGCGTCCCTCATCTTTGGCGCGTCGATATTCAGACATCGACAATTGCCCCGCTTGTTCAGCGGTGAGGGTTCCGCGATGATTGTTTTGGACTGTGCTGTTCGTGCCGCCACCGGAGGCACCATTAGCACTAAAGGCTGGAGCATACTCAGGCCGCTCCTTAACCTCAGTTACGAGGTCTTGAAAACTCATTGGAGCGAGATCTGCTCCCGTCACCCGCGCAGTGCCTTCAGCGTCTACTACCACCGGATGGATACGTCCATCCTCAGACTCTTCAGCGCGTACACTGGGTAACATTGCAGGTACCAAAAGCGTGGGGTTGCCCCCTTGATCGACAATAGCTTTGCGAAGCTCAGAGGTTATGGTTGCCTCTTTCAACTGGTTGGTGCGCGCTTCGAGCGTGGCTTGCAGGGGCGCAACTGCCTTCTCTATCTCGCTCCGACTCTGTTGTCGTAGGTTTTCCATACTCTGCCTCAGAGCATTCACTTGCTCCGACTCATTGCCCTGCGCCTCGCGCAGTTGGTTTAGCTCCTGTAATGCGGTGCCTATCTCCCCCGCATCACGCTCCAGTGCTGCGAAAGGCTGTAAAGCCTGTTCCGCTGCCTGTGAACGCTCTTTGAGCTTCCCTAGTGTCGATTTAAGCCCTGCTACGTTTTCGAGCGCCCAACCGTCTACCTGCTCGACGTTCAGCCGATAGTTTCCGGTGTCCTCGTCCAGCGAGTAGTGCTCACGTAACGTCTCAGGTACTTCCTCTTCGCTACCCACAAATGGTTTTAGTGCCATTGACTCCCCCCGTCGGGACGAACGCGCACTCGGCGCGATTTGTGCAGTGTTCGCATCTCTCGGATGATCACACCAGATTGGCCGCCTGTGCTATATCCCTTTCCCGGCGATACAGCTCTGACAGCGTGTAAAGTCTTCCTTCCCGGTCTGCAAAACGGGTGATATTGGTCAAACCCGCTTGATACATCCGGTAGCGCCTCGCTCCTAAGACCTCGCGCTGAAAGGCACCGCTCTGCTGCTTGAACCAGTTGGGATAGGTCAAGCTGGCGGGAACCTGGCCGTTCATCGAAGCGCGTGTCGAAGGGCTGTAGCGCCCTATGTCTGCTATGCCCAATTCCCGCAATGAGCGGGTGATAGGGACGGTTGTCGTTCTGCAATTCACGTGGAAAGGGGGTCGTGGTCCCTCATTCACATCAAAAACCTTCCCATCGATTGCCCGACAGTAGGGGGTGGTTCGTCCGTCCAGTGTGGCAACCATCTGCACCCCTTTTATGAGCTTGCTGTTCTGCCTGTAGAGCAGTTCACGTGCTTGCGTTGCGGTGGAGTGGACTGCGGTGCGGACCACTGCGCGCGCCTGTCTGCGTCCCAGTGGCAGCGCCCCATCCCTAAACTGAACCCCTCTCGTTCCGACCACTCTGCTGACGATCTCTTCAATCGACTCACCCTCAACGATCCCGATGTTGACCGATCTGCGTAGCGCCTGTCGCTGTGCATCCCGTAAGCTGGCATACCACTGGCGTAGCGTGTTGCCTTGAAAGGGGCGCGACACCACCGCAGAGCGAAGCGCTTCGAGGGGCGGTAAGACGGTCCCCACTTCAACGGGGATGACCGTCTGCAAGAGCCTTCTTTCGAAGTCTGCTTCTCGCCCAACGAACCCATATAGCTCATCCCTGTTTTGTCGGTATAGCTCACTGTATTCGTCCGTCAGGATCTCGTCTATCGCTGTGTATAAGGCTCGTAAGCGCCTCGAATTGGCAGGTCCGAGGTTATACCCCCGTCCCTGCACTCTTCGCAGTCGCTCAGTGATCTGAGCCTCAATGTCGCGCTGCACCACTCGCAGCAGTTTTTCAATCCGAGCAGCCTCTCTGCTGGCATAACCCAAAACGAATATTTGGTGCCTTATAGACCTACTCAGCAGCCGCTCATTAACGGTCAGAGGACTCTGGAGATCCCGACCCGAAACCTGTGTCATCTATCTCCGCACCCTCTTCGATCTGGGTATCCGATACCACCTCTTCGATGTCCATATCTTCCGAGTACAGCCCCCGCGCCTTCCTGTGCTCCAGATAGGTCCGCTGGTCGATAACGCCCAGTGCGTAGTCCAGTCGCAACTCTTCCAGCTCACGTGCGTCAGAAAGGCCCAGACCAGAGTCCTTATTGATGTTGACCATTGGCACTCTCAGCGGATCTTCACCACGCCAGAGCGCTACAAAGCCAAACCCTTCGCGTATGCCTGTCTCTAAAAGGAGGACGAACGACTCCAGATCGCTTATGTTGCGCGCTTCTTCGAGGGCTGTTTCCGTAGCGGTGACCGACCCCGGCTTGCGAACAAGCGGTTCCATCGACATCGCTTGCATCTGCTTTTCGAGGTTGTTGAGAGCGAAGCGACCAACCTCCACCGCTTTGCCACTCGTCTCGACCACTTTGATGTCTGATTCGTGCGCCCTATTGCCGAAAACCTTATACGGCCCAATGTCAATCGCCGCTAAGTCTTCGGAGTCAAAGCCGCGAAAAAAGAGCATAGGCACTCGCGCCACCGTCTCTATCCCGTCTTGATCGGACTGCATCCACCAGTGCTTCTGGTTGAGGTTTGCCAACCCCTCCAGCGGCGGCCACGCCTTCAAGAAACCCTGCCTATTGGCATAAATAGTTACGAGAGGTATCAGCCCCAGTGTGTTCGGGCGGGTGTCTTCAATGCCCCACTCATCGCTATCCTCATCAGACTTGCGATAGGTGGTCACCTCTTCGCGGGTCCATAGGTGAACGCGCGATATCGTCTCTTCTTCCCAATCCGACCCGTCCACGTATTCTGTAGTCTCTTCGAGGATGCGGATCTCTGTCAGTGTCTCGACCCCACCGATCCGCTCACTCTTCCAGCCTATGATCGCTTTGGGGCTTATAGCTGAGAAATAGGGGCGTATGCGTAGCGCCACCTCGTCCGCAGCGGTCAGAGGTCTGCCCTGCTCTTCTGCGATAGAAGTGGTATTGGGATAGTCAACGAGGATGTGGCTCTTGCCATAGATCAGCATATCTGCAAGCTGTCTACGGGCAAAAGTGGTTAAGGCTGTGTTCGCCAGATCAACATCTCCTACGAACTCATCCCACCAGTCTCCCGCATCTTCATCGATGACAACGGGGGTTCGGAAGGGTCGCGCGGAGAGGTTATCTATTGCTTTGCGGTAGGCATCGTAGAGGACTGCGTTTTTCAGTCTGCGGTTGTAGCGGGTAGACTCTTCTGCGGGATACTGGGGCATATAGGTGGTCCCCTGCTTACGCATCTCCAGCGTACCACCCATAAGAGCGTCTGGGAGTGCAAAACGATCTTGCATCTCTTTGTATTCCAGACTCGGAGTCCCGACTTTAGCCATAAAAAAACGCCCACAATCTCTTGAAGAGATCGGGGCGAGTTCATCGGTTATCCGATTAATATCTATTGCGGGAAGGGGCGTGACCGGAGAGCAACACCCCTTCCCCACACACACTCCACAATAAAAAGTTTAAACGTAGTGCCGATACAATGTCAACAGATAAATCGGCCTTTTTTCACTTTATTTTCCTGCCAGATGCCTTCATTGCAACTCGCGCCATATCTACTACAGGCAACACCTCATCGGGGGAACCATTCATCTCCACTTTGACCCGTATCGAGTCCCCTCTCTTGCTGAAACTTATCGTAGTATAGTCCGGCCCATCGACCATCCAATCAGCCAGCTTTTTTGATATATCGTTTGCGGCTATAGTATTCATTATTTGCGCTCTATTTCTATTATTTTAATACCATATTCTGCCAGCACGTGCTTCTTTTTCCAGTTGTATAGCGGGGTCTTAGTGGCGGGACTCTTCGTGTCTTCTATGACCACCTCATCTCCCATCTTGTAACGGAAATCTGCTATGTAATGACCAATCTTCTTACCATCTACGCTGAGAGGTATACGCGCCTGTGTCTCTAAGTCATTGATGGTCCCCGCTTTCTCCAGCAGTCGAAGTTGCTTGTAGCGGTGCATCTCCAGCTTGCTGTCGAAGCGCACTCCGTCAAAGAAAACGGGCTGGTTGTTGTACTTGCGCTTGCCAGATCGAAATCGTGCTACACCCAAGTCATCTGTCCTATCGTCATACGATCCCCTCCTATGGGGTATTCGGCCGCTATATAGTACCCCAGTGCATCCGAGATATGGGTCAGATCCGAGTCAAAGCGCTTATCGATCTCACCTGACCCTCCCTCCAGCAACCTCACCCCCTCCAGATCGCGCACCAGATAGGGTGCCTTATGCGGGTTGATACGCACACGCACCTCCGCAGCAGTGCTCTTAAGGCGCGAGTTGACCGAGTTGACGCGCGAACGCTCTGTAGGATTAGCGCGAGGAACCCTCATCTTCAGACTGAAGTGGGGACGTAAGAGCTGTTCAACCAGCTCCCAGTCGGACCCCTCTGTCTGGGCTGTCCCCTGCGATCCTCCCGTAGCATCCCCGTAGATATAGACATTCCCTTTATGATCTTTCCAATCCTCTATCAGCTTGTTACAAACCGCTGGCGTGTTGGAATTGCGGGGTATATGCACCTCCCCTATAACGCAAGTACCTCGCCATCCGTCGATCTCTTGCTCTTGCGCGATGACTGCCACGCCGGGACTGACGTTAAAGTCGAAGCAAAATACCAGATCAAGAGCGGGATCATAGTCAACATCACCAAAATGCTCCACATCGGAAAAGCAGTAGTAGGCTTGTCCGAGGAAATTGACAAAAGACGCTTCATACTCTTGCTGATACGTGAGCGGGTCGAGGTCGCGTCGTGCTGCTTCGATCTCCGCTTGAGGCAAAATATCGCCGCTAGCCCAGTGGAAGGTTTCCCAATCTTCATCATCGCGCTCCTGTGCTGATCGATATAGCTCGTAAAAATGGTTCCTGCCTTCTGGCACCCCTATGAAATCACACCAGCCGCGTCGATCAGAGAGAGCTGGACGGACATTAGCCATCCACGCATTGGGACGCATATTAGCATACTCGTCTAAGACACCCCCATCCCACGGCGAACCCTCAATACGTTGTGGCTTATCCAGGCCGATAACGTGTATCTCCGCATCCGTCACCAGCCTTATGATCAGCTCCGACTCACTGATAGAGCGTATAAAGTCGCGGGGGACCAGTGCTTTCAAGTCATCCCAGTAGATGCGCTTCGCTTGATCGCGTGTTGGTGCTCCTGCAAAGAAGCGAGGACGGGCAAACTCCGTCCCCAGAAGCGCCCGGTAGACGATCTTGCGCTTTGCCAGCTCCGTCTTACCTGACCTACGACCCGCAGGGTTGACGATAAAGCGCGCAGCAGACTCAAAGCGCGCTATCTGCACCGGATGAGGCTCTAAGTCTTCCCATCGATCTGTTAGCTGAAAGTTGGCTGCTGCTTCGATACCTGCCCTCGTATCTCTCTGGCGCGTCTTGTGTATGACGTAGGTCTTAGAATACGCTCCCCGACTCATCCTGCGGCTGCTACCTCTGCCTCTTCCTCAATATCCTCCGCTTTCATCGGCGCACTGCTCGTCTTAGCGGTCCTACGGTGCATCTCTTTGAGTGCTATCGTGATCTTAGTAGCCATCTCAATAGCATCCTCTCCCTCTGTTCCCTTATCCGACTGACCCAGATCTTGCTTGCCTAACCAGATAAGCATAGCCACATTGCCCCCCATCGCGGATTTCCACTGGGCGCGCTTAAGGGACAGCCTACGACCCCCCTTACCCTTCAACAGCTCTTCTTGTATGTCCTCGTTTTTAAGGAGGTCTTCAGCGTGTTTGAGTGGTATGTCAAACACAAAGCTCAACTCTTCCGCAGAAGGATTGAGCAGAGCTACCCGCTTAAGCTCTTCGGGTGGGATATCCGAGACTTTATTCTTTGCGCGTCTACGTGGTTTAGATGCCATCTGCTACCCCTTTTTTCAAAAATAGATCTATTGCAACATCTTTTAACGCGCTTACAGGGGAGCACGTTCCTACTAAGGCTTTACTGCCAGCCATCCTCCGAAATTCATCCACCTCCAGAAGCAATCAACGGAAAAACCTGCCTCTCGAAGCATCTGCACGTTCCATTCCTCCTGCATAGGCACTAAGACCCCCTCCAGCGAGAGTCTCTTGCGCTCTATCTCTTCTACCGAGTAGCCATTACGCCTCTTAAGTTGGTTGTATTGCTGCTTGAAGCGCTGGTCGATATCCCCGTTGCGTCCGAGCACCTTCTCCACAACGATGAGCGCACCCCCACTCCCTAAGAGCTTGAAGCAGTCTTCGATGATCCTTCCCCGATACTCCACAGGTATGAACATCAGCGTCAGCACAGAGAGGATGACAGAGCACTCTCTGCGACTGTCGAGCACCGCTGGATCGGACCACAGCCCATTGCGGAGGTCCGTCCGCACGATATCGACGTTATCAACCTCCGCAAAGCGCTCCTCTGCGCGTTCGACCATCGGTTCGGACATCTCATACCCAACAAACTCTACACGCTCTCCAGAAGGCACTGAGTCGCTCAGAGAGGCTAATGCGCTTCCTTCCGAGCATCCCAGATCCAGCACCCGCGTGTTTGCGCGCATATAAGCAACACCGAGGCGCGTCACTGCGTCCCTCATCGTCTCATACTGCGGTATCGAACGCTCCAGCATATCCTCGAAGACGTTCGCCACGCTCACATCGAAGACCCAACGCCCTTCGGGTATGTGTCCTATGCTCGTCTCACCCATACATAGCCTTCGCCTGTTCTTCAAACCCATCTACTTCACCGAGTAGGTTGCGCTGCTCCCTAGCGATGGCGCGCATCATCAGCGGAGGGACAGCCCTACCCATACGCTCCCACTGGTGCCTATACTGACCTGTGAGGACAAAATCTGGCGGGAAAGAGCACAGGACGCGCACCTCTTCGATGGTTAAGCGTCTGATGACTCCCTCGTCCGTTGTAATAAAGCCACCACCGGAACGATAAGCGTTGATACCCGTATTGTGATCCGACTGGCAGATCGTGGGAGAGGGCTTGTTAGAGTGACTCCAGTTATGAGGCTTACCCCCATTCTTGACCTGTGTGATATGAGGCAATAGCTCCCGCACCGTGTAATAATAGGGGAACGGTTTGGGGAACCGGGGTTCGACACCCAGATCCTCCCTCACACCGATAAAGATGAGCCTTCTGCGAACCTGGGGAACACCGAGCTGCGCCGCATTAAGCTCTCGAACAGCCACTTTATACCCGCATCCTCGAAGCGCTTCCATCACCAGCTTGAAATACCCCTTTGCAGCACCCCTCGCCATCCCCTGCACGTTCTCCGCGACAAAGATCCGAGGCTGCATAGCCTCCACGAACCGTATATACTCGAAAAAAAGGTCATCGGTACGTTGTCGCTTACCCGAATACTTCTTCTGCTGCCCCCACGCCTCTGAGACAAGTCCCGAAACACTAAAAGAAGCGCAGGGAGGTGATCCATCCAGTATGTCGAGGTCACCCACATCCAGCCCTATCTTTTGCAACACCTCCAGAGGGTCTATCTGGCGTATGTCCCGTCCATCCAGAATCGTATTAGGATGGTTGGCGAGATAGGTGTGCTGTGCCTCTTCGATGAACTCATTAGCCCAGAGCACCTTAAGATTAGCCATCCTATAGCCTAACGAAGAGCCACCCGCACCCGAAAAGGTGCTGATGACCGTATATTGGTGCTCCAAATCATCAAAAGTTGCACGAATATCCTGCATCGTAGGTATTTCGTATGGCGGCTTATCCACCCACTACACCTAATACATTGACTGCTATACGTGTTGCACCAAAAGACTCGCTGGAGACTCCTATCTGACGGTCCACCTCTGTCAGAGCAGCCGCAAAAGCGATCACCTGAGAGTTTGCATCGTCCTCATCAAAGGCAAACAAACGCACCTCCGGTCCCGCTGAGTACTCGCTGTCCGAATGACAATCCAGCAGCCAGCCGTTCGATGCGCGAATGATACGGACATAAGGCAATGACTCCATCAAAAAGGCAGATCGTCTGTATCTTGCATCTGATCGACATCCACAACCTTCTCTGGCGCACCATCCTCCTTCGGCCTATCCATAAAGATCACCTCGTTGACCACCACCTCCGTACTGTACTTAGTGACCCCATTTTGCTCATACTTGCGCGTCTGGAGCTTGCCCGACAGCCATACTTTTGACCCTTTTTTGAGATGGTTATGGACTACATCCGCTAGGTTGCGCCACGCTACACATCGATGCCACTCCGTCCGCTCTTTCTTTTCCTTCGTCTTCTTGTCATTCCAGCTCTCCGAAGTGGCAACAGAGAACGTACAGGTGGAGGTGCCATCATCGAACGTCCTATGCTCTGGGTCATTACCCAGATTACCGATCAGATCAACCCTATTAAGACACTTCATCGCTTATTCTTTCTCGCCTTTGACTTAGGACTGGAGGTGTTTTTGCCATACCCCGATGCACGTGCGGCTGCTGCTACAGCCTCCGCTTTACGCAACGTCTTATATGGACCCTTCGAACCCCAGTACCAGCCGTCTTTCTTCTTTGTGATAGGCATATCTAATCCTTTGGACGAACCCGTATGATGACCTCCGAACCCTTCGTCTCTGCTGCAATATCGTAGACCGTCCGCACGATCTCTTGCTGGTCCCGCTCATTACCGAAAAGGAGGTAGTCAGAGGTGCAGCCTAGCGCATACGCAATACTCGCCAGTGAGTTGGTATACAAACCCTCCAGATGACCCATCTCCAGACGGGTGATCGTACTGGGAGGGACACGCGCAGCAGTAGCGAGAGCGCGCTGACTCATACTCTTCAATGACCTCACCTCCCGCACCCTATCACCCAGATTCGTTACGCAAATGGCATTATTACCCCTCCTACGGATCTTCTGAGGGATAGCAACAGGGGATGCCGCTTCACTCATCTTGCTTCGCCTTTCCTGACCATTCATAATTGCACTTAGGACACTTATACTCCGTAGTGAGATCGCCATCATCGACCTCGCTGAAGTCATCGCCACCGACATCGACATCCTCGAAAAACTCCGCTCGGAAGAGTTCGTGGTTATAGTCGGCGAGATCGAGGTCTGCCAGATTATCGATCTCCAGTGCGTGTTCGGAAATAAACTGATAAAGACCCTGATGGGTTCGAGTGCCGTGCTGGCTGTCGAAACGAAGCAACAGCTCGGCCGCCTGTTGAGCACTCTTCGCTTTGATAGGGATCGTAGGGACTAATCCCCCCTCCAGCGCAAAAGCACCCGACTGGAAAACACGCTGACGCTGGTGACCATCGATGAGCAGGGGACGCTCGTCGTGCTCCTCCGATGCTCCCTTCCAAATAAAAACAGGCACGAAAAAGCCGTGCTTCTTAAGGGAAGAAACCAGATTATCATAACCCTTCTGCGTCAGATCCTTCAGTGACCCCTGAAAAGGGACCAGATCATCCCACTTATACCGGAACTCAGCAAACGACTTATCCAGCGTTATCTCTATCGTCTCCACCTTATACCAACTCCCCCCGCTCACGCAGGAAATTCATAATGCCCATATACGTCATCACCCCATAGGTGATCATACCCTGCGGAGCATCGATCCACGCCTTATGAGCATCAAAATCCTTAAAGGCCGGTTCCAAAATAGACGAAGGGCAGCTCGTCTTACCTAAGAAATACAGCTCACGACCATACTCCGACTGCGGCCCATACCGCACATCCCAGTCCAACCCCGCATCGAAGACCATAGCCACCTCGCGCGATAATGCCTCGCCACCCTCCGAAGAAAGACCCCGCTCCATATCGTCCCAGTAGAGGTTGGTAGCATACGATCCTCCCCCCGCATTGAGGTGCAGCTCGACAGCCACATCGCAC
>CEUI01038969.1_pt1 | contig 10773 bp, 10 predicted proteins | sample 531411 | NCBI WGS metagenome assembly CEUI01 (sample SAMEA2622841, study PRJEB7988) | marine metagenome | isolation source: saline water (ENVO:00002010), including
AGTTCGCCGAGCAGCGCCAGGCTGCCGCGATCCGGTGAGCGCTGCGGGTCGCAGGCGATGACCAGGCGCTCGGGCGGGAAGCGGGTCAGCTGTTCGAGCAACTGGCGGCGCTGCTCGCGGCTGTCGATCACCCCGGCATCGGCGACGCCACTGGGCAGTTGCAGGGGCGGCCAGCTGCGCCGTTCATCCAGCTCCAGGCCCAGCAGCAACGCGCCACTGCCGGCTTGCGGGTTGGCGCCGGCTTGCGGCTGGTGCAGGGTGGCCGGCGCCAGGTCGCAGACGCCGAGGCGCTCGCTGTCCGGCTGCAGGCGTTGACGCAGCAGGTCGTAGCCGGGCAGGTCGAGTGCCAGGCGCAGCGCTGCCTTGCCGCTGAGCCAGCGCCACAGGCACAGCAACGTCAGCAGCAGGCGTGGCAACAGGCCGTAGACCAGCAGCACGCCGACCAGCCAGCCGGCCCAGCTCTGCCGGGCGACCTCGCTGGCGATGGCGGCGTCGCCGCTGGCGCGAATCAGCGCGACGTCGGGCAGGCTGAAACCGAGCAGGGCCGGCAGCGCGCCGATGGCCTGGGTCATGGCGATGAAGCTGTCGCCGCCGAGGATGGTGGTTTCCCAGACGAAGCCGTAGCGCCGTGTGGCGAGCAGCAGCAGTGCGGTACCCAGGGCGGCGAGCATGGCCAGCGTCCACAGGCCGTTGCTCAGCAGGCCCAGGCCCCAGCGGGTCAGGCGCTGGCGCTGCAGCATCAGCAACAGGGCCGGCGCCAGGTGGGCGGCACTGGCATCGCGGGCCAGCTTGTCGCTGAGCCAGAGCCACAGGCGGCCGAGGGCGCCGGGGTGGTCGCGGGTCAGCAGCAGGCCGACCAGCCAGCCGAGCAGCATCAGCAGGTCGAGGCCGAGCAGGCTGCCCAGGGCCCAGAACACGTTGACCGGCTGGCGTCCGTCGCCCAGCGCCGCGAAGGCCAGGCCGGCTCCGCTGAACAGCGCCAGCAGCGCCAGCAGCAGGCCCGCCAGGCGTGCGCCCTGCAGCCAGTGCTGCAGGGCTTGCCACTGACCATCGCGACGGGCCAGGAGCAGGGCCCGCTGCTGGATACGCGTGGCCAGATCGCCGTGCTCGGCGCGGGCCAGGCGATTGGCCTCGGCATCTTCGAGCGGGCCGGCGTGTTCCTCGCGCAGGCGGATCGTCTCGCTGAGCCAGAGGCGTTGAAAGGCGGTGGGGGAGGAGGCGTCAGTCACGCGGCGTCTCGTCGTGCGGATCAGGGCTTGAGGATAACCCCTGATCCGCCCCCGTGCGAATCAGCGCTGTTCGCGCAGGCGTACGGCGATATCCGGTTGGTCGATGAACAGGCCATCGATGCCGGTGGCGAGGAAGGTGCGCAGCTCGGCGTCGATGTCGCCGCGTGCGGTCGGATCGCTGCCATTGCGCAGGTCTGCCGGCAGGAAGGCGTTCTCGGCGCGGAAGGTATAGGGGTGGACCTTGAGCCTGGCGGCATGGGCGTCGCTCACCAGGCTGGTCGGCGTGGTCAGGTTGCCGGCTGCATCACGCGGGATGATCATGCCTTTCTCCGGACCGATGCCGCTGGCGTAGCGGGCGATGGCTTTCAGGCCCTTGGGCGTGATCATCTGCGCATAGCTGAGGTCGGTGCCGAGTGCCTGCTGGTCGTAGGGCTGGCCGTCCGTCCACAGCAGCTGGATCAGGCGGATGGAGGTCATGCGGCTGAGGGTCTTGAGGTTCTCCACCTCGAAGGACTGGATGTACACCGGCGCCTTGGCGCTGGCGTAGCCGTTGCGCTTGAGCACGGCCAGCAGCGGTTTCTCCATGGCCAGGCCGAGTTGCTGGAAGTGCGTGGGGTGCTTGGTTTCCGGGTACAGGCCGATCACCCGTTGCTGGCTGAGCTGCAGGCTCTTCACCAGGTCGATGATTTCCTGCAGGGTCGGGATTTCGAACTGGCCGTCGAAGCGCGTATTGCCCGGACGGACCTGCGGGATGCGCTCGATGGCGCGCAGCGTCTTCAGCTCGGCCAGGGTGAAGTCCTCGCTGAACCAGCCTTCCAGGCTGACGCCGTCGACCGTCTGGGTGCGCTTGCGTGCCGCGAACTCGGGGCGCTGGGCGACATCGGTGGTCAGGCCCAGCTCATTGTCATGGCGCGCCACCAGTTGCCCGTCGCGGGTCATCACCAGGTCCGGCTCGACATAATCGGCACCTTGCAGCACGGCCAGGGCGTAGGCGGCCAGGGTGTGTTCGGGCACGTAGCCACTGGCGCCACGGTGCGCGATCACCAGCGGCTTGCGCGCAGCATGCGCGTGCTGTGGCTGTGTGCCGGGTTGGCGCTGGGCCCAGTCGATGGCGTTCTGCACGGTGTCGGCCTGCACTGGCAGTGCAGCGCTCAGTAATCCTGCGCACAGCAGTCCTGTGCGCAACAGGTTCGATATCATCGTGGCATCTCCTTGCTCGGGTGGGAGCGCAAAGCCTGGCGCATGGACGATGACGATTCGGCGACAAACCGATGGCCGGTTGCTCGGGCTGTGAGCTGCTCGTCACTTGGTCGCTCTGCTATGCTCGCCGTCATGAACAAGACACTCCCCCTTTCGCTGATCGCCGCCCTCGCGCACAACCGCGTCATCGGCCGCGACAACCAACTGCCCTGGCACCTGCCGGCGGACCTCAAGCACTTCAAGGCACTGACCCTGGGCAAGCCGATCATCATGGGCCGCAAGACCTGGGACTCGCTCGGCCGGCCCTTGCCGGGGCGCCTCAACATCGTCGTCAGTCGCCAGCCGGACCTGCGCCTGGAGGGTGCCGAGGTGTTCGCCTCCCTGGAAGAGGCGATCACCCGTGCCGACGCCTGGGCCCGTGAAGAGGATGCCGAAGAGCTGATGCTGATCGGCGGCGCGCAGCTCTACGAGCTGGGCCTGGCGCAGGCCGATCGCCTGTACCTGACGCGGGTCGGCCTCGATCCCGAGGGCGATGCCTTCTTCCCCGAGGTTGACCAGGCGCACTGGCACATGAGCTCCAGCGTCGAGCACCCGGCCAGTGCCGAGACACCCTTCTACGCCTTCGAGGTGTGGGAACGTCGCGACACACAATAACGACACTGCCGGCCGTCCCTGCCACCCGCTTCCCGCGTGCGGCGCGACGGCCACCGCCTTGCCTCTGCCATCACCTCTTTCGTGCACCCTGATGCAGGTTTTTCGATGACTGAGCAATCGCCCGTCGACGAGCGCCCGAGCGCCGTCGCCGCACTCTTCGTTCGCCACCCGCTGTGGGAGGATGCCCTGGCGCTGCTGTTCGGCACCGCCCTGGTGGCCCTGGGTATCACCTTCTACGCCCACGCCGGTTTGCTGACCGGCGGGACGGTGGGCATCGCCTTCCTGGCCAACTATCAGGCCGGCTGGCCCTTCGGCCTGGTGTTCTGTCTGGTGAACCTGCCGTTCTACCTGCTGGGCATCTGGCGCATGGGCTGGGGCTTCACCCTGCGTACCGGCTGTGCGGTGCTGCTGGTTTCGCTGCTGGCGGAGCTGACCCCGCACTGGGTCGCCTTCGCCGCGCTCGATGCCATCTACGCCGCCCTGTTCGGTGGCGCCGCCATGGGCCTTGGTCTGCTCATGCTGTTCCGCCACCGCGCCAGCCTGGGCGGGGTGAACATCCTCGCGCTGTACCTGCAGGAGCGTTTCGGCCTGCGGGCAGGGGCGGTGCAGATGGGCATCGACGCCAGCATCGTGCTGGCGTCGATCTTCGTGGTCTCGCCGGACAAGGTGCTGCTGTCGGTGCTGGGCGCGGTGATGCTCAACCTGGTGCTGGCGATCAATCACCGTGCCGACCGCTACGTTGGCGTGAGCTGAGTGGCTCGACGAACGAGGGGCTGCCTCGCAGGAGGCAGCCCCTCGTCGGGTGTCGCGGGCGCGACGGTCACTGCACGTCGGTGAACTGGATGATTTCCACCCAGTAGCCGTCCGGGTCCTTGATGAAGGCGATGTCGCGCATGCGGCCGTCGGTCAGGCGTTTCTGGAAGTCCACGCCGAGGTCTTCGAAGCGCTGGCAGGCAGCCTTGATGTCCGGTACCGACACGCACAGGTGGCCGAAACCGCGCGGGTCGCTGTTGCCGCTGTGGTAGGCGAACTCCGGGTCCTGCTCGGTGCCGTGGTTGTAGGTCAGCTCCAGCACGCCGGGGATGGACTTGCGCCATTGGTGGCGCGCGGCCGGGTCGGCCGGGATCTGCGACTTGTCAGCAATCAGCGCGAGGAAGTACAGGCTGAACTCGGCTTCGGGGAAGTCTTTCTTCTCCAGCAGGGTGAAGCCCAGCACACGGGTGTAGAAGTCCAGCGATTTCTGCAGGTCCTTCACGCGGATCATGGTGTGGTTGTAGACGAAGTCGGCGGTGGCGACGTCGGGCTTGGCGGTCACGCCGGGGATGGCGTTGAGCTCGTCGAGGGTCATGAAAATCTCCATCGAGACATTGAAAAAGCGGTACCTGCCTAGATGGTCTCGGCGGCGGCGGTTTTCAAGGGGTCTTTGGGTGGTCGGTGGGACGGTGGACGGGTGAACCGTCGTCCACCCTACGCCGGCATGTGGGGGGATCAGACCTGCAGGGTGATCAGCTCGGCCCTTGCCCGGCCGCCTTCGATATGCAGGATGCCCAACCCAATGGGCAGCTTGAAACGCCGTGGTCCGGCGCTGCCCGGATTGAGGTAGAGCACGCCGTCGCGGGTCTCCTGCAGGGGCTTGTGCGAATGCCCGGTGAGCACCACGGCGATGCCCTGGGCGACCGGGTCGATGTCCAATTGCTTGAGGTCGTGCAGCATGTGCAGCCGGACACCACCGAAGTCCAGCGTCAGCTGATCGGCGATGGTGTCGGCCCAGGCGTCCTGGTCGTTGTTGCCACGCACCACCGACAGCGGCGCGATGCGCTCCAGTTCGGCCAGGATGTGCGGCCCGCCGATATCGCCGGCGTGCAGCAGATGGTCGACACCCTGCAGCGCGGCCAGCGCCTCGGGGCGCAGCAGGTTGTGGGTGTCGGCGATCAGGCCGATGCGCATGGCGGGCTCCTGAGCAGGGTGCAGGCCCCAGCTTGCTGGCGAACGAGCGCAGATGCAAAACCTTCGGCAAGAAAAAGCCCGGCAGCAAGGCCGTAGTGCTGTTCCTTTAAGAGTTGGTCGGCCGCGATAGTCCCCTCACCCCTTTGGGGAGAGGATTAGGGCGGGCCGCGTTCGGAGAGGGGGAAACTGGCAGTTTTGTGGCATTTTCAGTCCTCTCCCCCAGCCCCTCTCTCATAAATGGGAGAGGGGAGCCAAACCTGTGCAACCTCAAATGAACAACGCTGCGCCAGCAAGGCCGGGCTTTTCATGTCGCAACGCGGGGTCAGCCGTCGAGCATCGCCTTGTTGCGCACCGCGCCCTTGTCGGCGCTGGTGGCGAGCAGGGCGTAGGCCTTGAGGGCGGTGGTCACCTTGCGCGCACGAGGTGCGGCCGGCTTCCAGCCTTTCTGGTCCTGTTCGCTGCGGCGCTTGGCCAGCTCTTCATCGGATACCAGCAGGTTGATGCTGCGGTTGGGGATGTCGATGAGGATCTTGTCGCCGTCCTGCACCAGGCCGATGGCGCCACCCGAAGCCGCTTCCGGCGAGGCGTGGCCGATGGACAGGCCGCTGGTGCCGCCGGAGAAACGGCCGTCGGTGAGCAGGGCGCAGGCCTTGCCCAGGCCCTTGGACTTCAGGTAGCTGGTCGGGTACAGCATTTCCTGCATGCCCGGGCCGCCTTTCGGGCCTTCGTAGCGGATGATGACGATGTCGCCGGCCTTCACCTCGTCGGCGAGGATGCCTTTCACCGCGCTGTCCTGGCTCTCGAACACCTTGGCGGTGCCTTCGAAGACATGGATCGACTCATCGACGCCGGCGGTCTTCACCACGCAGCCGTCGAGGGCGATGTTGCCGTACAGCACGGCCAGGCCGCCTTCCTGCGAGTAGGCGTGCTCGACACTGCGAATGCAGCCTTCGGCACGGTCGTCGTCGAGGCTGTCCCAGCGGGTCGACTGGCTGAACGCGGTCTGGGTGGGGATGCCTGCCGGGCCCGCCTTGAAGAAGTGGTGCACCGCCTCGTCCTGGGTCTGGGTGATGTCCCACTGGGCGATGGCCTCGGCCATGTTCGGGCTGTGCACGGTGTGCACGTCGGTGTGCAGCAGGCCGCCACGGGCCAGCTCGCCGAGGATGGAGAAGATGCCACCGGCACGGTGCACGTCTTCCATGTGGTACTTCTGGATGTTCGGCGCCACCTTGCACAGCTGCGGGACCTTGCGCGACAGACGGTCGATGTCGCGCAGGTCGAAGGCCACTTCGCCTTCCTGGGCGGCGGCCAGCAGGTGCAGGATGGTGTTGGTCGAACCGCCCATGGCGATGTCGAGCATCATGGCGTTCTCGAACGCCTTGAAGTTGGCGATGTTGCGCGGCAGCACCGACTCGTCGCCTTCGCCGTAGTAGCGCTGGCACAGCTCGACGGCCAGGCGCCCGGCGCGCAGGAACAGCTGCTCGCGGTCGCTGTGGGTGGCCAGGGTGGAGCCGTTGCCCGGCAGGGACAGGCCCAGGGCTTCGGTCAGGCAGTTCATCGAGTTGGCGGTGAACATGCCGGAGCAGCTGCCGCAGGTCGGGCAGGCGCTGCGCTCGTACTCGGCGACCTTCTCGTCGGACGCGCTGGAGTCGGCGGCGATGACCATGGCGTCGACCAGGTCCAGGCCGTGGCTGGCCAGCTTGGTCTTGCCGGCTTCCATCGGGCCGCCGGAGACGAACACCACCGGAATGTTCAGGCGCAGGGCGGCCATCAGCATGCCGGGGGTGATCTTGTCGCAGTTGCTGATGCAGACGATGGCGTCGGCGCAGTGGGCGTTGACCATGTACTCCACGGAGTCGGCGATGATCTCGCGGCTCGGCAGCGAATAGAGCATGCCGTCGTGGCCCATGGCGATGCCGTCGTCCACGGCGATGGTGTTGAATTCCTTGGCCACGCCGCCGGCTTTCTCGATCTCGCGGGCGACCAACTGGCCGAGGTCCTTCAGGTGCACGTGGCCGGGCACGAACTGGGTGAAGGAGTTGGCGATGGCGATGATCGGTTTCTTGAAGTCTTCGTCCTTCATCCCGGTGGCGCGCCACAGGGCGCGGGCGCCGGCCATGTTGCGGCCGTGGGTGGAGGTCTTCGAGCGGTAATCAGGCATGGTCGGGTCCTGCGGCTAATTCGGAGGTGTGTGCGGTGAGCGTCGTCGGGCAGCTGATCGCCGCATGTAGGGGGGCTGCATGACGAGACGGGATCACCTCTCGCGCGGCCGGGGCTCACGGGCCCGCCGGTGATGCCGGCGAGCAATCGCTCGATTCTACGCCCGCCGAGGCAGACGGGCAAAGGCCGCTCAGCCGCGTTCGTTGCGCAGGATGCAGGCGGGAATTTGCTCCAGGGCCACTTCGCGGTCGACCGCCCCCAGTTTCCTGGCTTCCTTGGGCATGCCGTAGACCACGCAGGTGGCTTCGTCCTGGCCGTAGGTGATGGCGCCGGCCTCGTGCATCTCGCGCAGGCCGCGGGCGCCGTCGTCGCCCATGCCGGTCATGATGATGCCGGTGGCGTTGGCGCCGGCGGCGCGGGCGGTGGAGCGGAACAGCACGTCCACCGAAGGCTTGTGGCGGCTGACGGGCGGGCCGTCGACCACTTCGACCACGTACTGGGCGCCGCTGCGCTTGAGCAGCATGTGGCGCCCGCCGGGGGCGATCAGGGCGCGACCGGGCATGACCCGGTCGCCGTTGCGGGCTTCGCGGACCTCGATCTGGCACAGGCCGTTGAGGCGCTCGGCGAAGGCGGCGGTGAAGCGCTCGGGCATGTGCTGGACGATGACGATGCCGGGGCAGACCCGTGGCAGTGCCGTGAGCACGTGTTCCAGGGCCTGGGTGCCGCCGGTCGAGGTGCCGATGGCGATGATGCGCTCGGTGGTGCGGGTCATGGCGCCGCTGCTGGCGGCAGGCAGGATGGCATCGGCGTTGAGCTTGGGCTGCACCGCCGGCGCTGCCGGGCCGAGGCGCTTGAGGCGAGCCTGGGCCGCCGCACGGATGGCGCCGACCAGCTCTTCGGTGGCTTCGATGAGGAACTGGCGCAGCCCGGCCTGAGGCTTGGTGACGATGGCCACCGCGCCGGCGGCCAGGGCCTCCATGGTGGTGGCGGCACCCTTCTCCGTCAGGGTGGAGCAGATCACCACCGGGGTCGGGCGCTCGGCCATCAGTTTCTTCAGGAAGGAGATGCCGTCCATGCGAGGCATCTCCACGTCCAGCACGATCACGTCGGGCCAGTTGCGCTGCATCTTGTCCATGGCGAACAGGGGGTCGGCGGCGGCACCGATGACTTCGATGCCCGTGTGTTCGGCAAGGCCGGCGCTCAGTACCTGGCGGACGACTGCGGAGTCGTCGACGATCAACACCTTGGTGTTCTTCATGGCGTGGGGGCCTCGTAGCGCCGGGTGGCGATCTGTTGGGACGTGGGGCAACGCAGTGCGATGTGCCCGCTCCAGACATCGAAAATCAGGTTGCGGTAGCCATCGCCACCGGCATGCCGTTCATGGCATTTCAGGCCGTGGGCGGCGAGCAGCTCCAGGCCGGCGCGCACGTTGCTCTGGCCGATGTTGCGCTGGCACAGCTCGCCGAACATGTTGCCGCCACCGAACAGGCTGATGCGGTAGTCCTGCGGCTGGCTGCCGCTGGCGCGGATCTTCTCCAGCAGCAGGTGCAGGGCCTCGTCGGCGTAGCGCCCATCGAGCCGGCTGCCGGGGTGGCGGCGGCTGGGCAGCATGTAGTGGCACATGCCGCCGATGCGTTCGCCGCGGTGCCACAGCACCAGCGACACACAGGAACCGAGCAGCGTGCGGATGCGCGTGCGGCGGTCGCCAAAGTACAGGTCACCTGGCTGCAGGAGCACTTCGATGACGCCGTCCGGGTTATGCATGGGGCTTGCGATAGATCGAGGGGCGCAGCGACTGCAACTCGTCGCTGATGCCGTGCAGGCTTTCGGAGTGGCTGACGAAGAAGTAGCCACCGGGACGCAGCCGTGCGCAGAGACGTTGCACCACCTGGCGCTTGGTCGGCGGGTCGAAGTAGATCATCACGTTGCGCAGGAAGATCACATCGAACACACCGACGTCCGGCAGGGCGTTGTTGAGGTTGATCTGGCGGAAGCCGATGCGCCGCTTCAATGCCGGCTCCAGGGTGAACATGCCGCTGTGGCTGCCGGTGCCGCGCAGGCAGTGGCGATGCAGCAGCTCGCGGGGGATGCCGCTGGCGTCCTCTTCCGGATAGATGCCGGTGCGTGCCTTGTCGAGGATGCGCGTGCTGATGTCCGACGCGAGGATCTCCCAGGGCCGCGACGGCAGGCAGTCGGCCAGCAACAGGGCCAGGGTGTAGGGCTCCTCGCCGCTGGAGCAGGCGGCGCTCCAGACACGCAGCGGCTGGCTGCTGCGCAGGTCGTCCTGCAGGCGCTCGCGGAGGAATTCGAAGTGCTTCGGCTCGCGGAAGAAGTAGGTTTCGTTGGTGGTCAGCAGGTCGACTGCGGTTTGCAGCTCGGCCTTGTCCTTCATCAGCAGCTGGAAGTAGTCGCCATAGCTGCTCAGTTCGAAATGGCGCAGGCGCTTGCTCAGGCGTCCGGCCACCAGCTGGCGCTTGGCGTCGCTCATGGCGATGCCGGCGATCTCGTGGATCATGTCGCGGAACTGCTGAAATTCGCGGTTGTTCAGGCTCAGGGCTGTCATGGCGCCGCTCCAGGGTCAGGCCGGTTCGGGTTGTGCGGCGGCAGTGGCGAGCTGGCGCAGGTCGGCGAGCGAGAGAATCCGGCCGATGTCCAGCAGCACCACCAGGCGCTCGTCGAGCTTGCCCATGCCGAGCAGGAAGTCGGTGGGGATATGGCTGCCGAAGCTGGGCGCGGGCTCGATGTCCTGATCGGGAATCTCCAGCACCGCGTTGACCGCCTCGACGACGATGCCGATGACCTGCTGCATCTGCTCGCGCACCACCTCGAGGATGACGATGCAGCTGCGTCGTCCGATCTGGGTCTGCTGCTGACCGAAGCGCTGGCGCAGGTCCATGATCGGCACCACGCCGCCACGCAGGTTGATCACGCCGAGGATGCTCGCCGGCATCAGCGGCACCGGGGTCAGGCGGCCGTACTCGATGATCTCGCGGACGTTGCGCGTGCCGACGGCGAAGAGTTCCTCGCCGAGGCTGAAGGTCAGGTACTGCTGGGTGGTGTCTGGCGCCGTGGCCGGGTTGAAACTGGGCATGGGTCGCTCCTCGGGCACCCGCAGGTGCCCGGCTGGGGGCTAGGACTGGAAGCGAATGAAGCCGCTGGGGATCATCTGCTCGAGCAGCTCGCTACCGGCTTCGCTGGCGCTGCGGCTGCGCGCCGGCTGGCGAGGGGCGAGGAGCGGGGCGCGGGCGGCCGAGACCTTGAAGAAGTCCATCAGTTGCTGCAGCTGTTCGGCCTGGCCACTCATTTCCTCGGCGGTGGCGGCCAGTTCCTCGGCGGCGGAGGCGGACTGCTGGGTGATGTCGCTGAGCTGGGTCATCGCGCAGTTGATCTGGCCGACGCCGGCGCTCTGTTCCTCGGAGGCGGCGGCGATTTCCTGGACCAGGTCGGAGGTCTTGCCGATCGACGGCAGCATCTGGTCGAGCAGGCTGCCGGCGCGTTCGGCCAGCGACACGCTGCTCTTGGCCACTTCGCTGATCTCCTGCGCGGCCACCTGGCTGCGCTCGGCCAGCTTGCGCACCTCGGC
>CEUI01044831.1_pt1 | contig 10763 bp, 18 predicted proteins | sample 531411 | NCBI WGS metagenome assembly CEUI01 (sample SAMEA2622841, study PRJEB7988) | marine metagenome | isolation source: saline water (ENVO:00002010), including
AAATAAGAAGGACCATACAATGAAACTTACTCAACGCGATTTAAAACAATTAATCTTAGAAGCTCTCAGCGAGAGCCAATCAGTATTACTAGAGTTCCCAGGAGGCATGGCAAAGCCCAGGATGGGACCAAATGCGGTGGCACACGAAGAAGACGATGGGGATAGTCCCAACGAGGGATCCATGAGTCGTCAAGAGCTTTTCCATATGGCAGAGAAAGCCAATCAGCTTCACGCTCTTATTACAGATAAAGAAGATCTGGATCCTTGGGTACAAGCTAAGATTACCAAAGCGGCTGCAATGGTGGGTTCGGTCTTTGATCATTTAACTTATAAGAAAAAGAACCCCGAAGGGCGATAATGTGGGATTGGAATCACTTTAAAGCCGAAGGGTGGGTAAGCCACACTAGACGCGCCGTAAAGTTAAGTTTATTATTAATGTTGGCTACACCATGTATGGTGTTGCATACTTTAGTTCCATTCTGGATGCAACCAAAGATGCTCCGCTTGGAGACTATTGCAGACACCATTCAAAAGGAAATGTCCTTAAGACGAGAGTAGAATGAAGAAAGTAGTCAATTTAGCGTATATATTGACTATTTTGATTTTCATAGACTTAGTTTCAACTCTTTATTGGGTCAATGCAGGTTTGGCCACTGAAGCTAACCCCATAATGAATTTTTTCTTTGAACAATCGTCACTGCTGTTTACTTGTGTGAAACTGGGGCTAAGCTTTGGAGGAATATTAATCCTCTACTTGGCACGAAAACGATTTCGTAAGGCAATTTTAAATATCTTATTGGGACTCAACTTTGTTTATATTGCAATTTGCGGGTGGCATTTATGGGGAATGCTGTTTCTCGTGTCTCAAACTAATTAATAAACGATGCATAAATGTGTTAACAATTCGACTGCAAATTTGTATCATCTAGAGCAGTTTGTAAGTGACTTTTTTCCTTACTCTCAAAAACAACTTGGTTTCGATAAACCTGTTACTATTAAATTTGAGAGTGATGACAATAACGCTTCTACTCTTTTAGGAAAAACCGCCTATTATGACCCAGATAATTTAGAGGTTACTTTATTTGTGGACGGGCGCCATCCGAAGGATGTAATGCGATCATTATCGCATGAACTGGTGCACCATGCACAGAATTGTCGAGGGGATTTCAAAGGGGATAACAATACGGTTGCAGGTTATGCCCAAAGTGACCCTCACCTTCGAAAAATGGAACGAGAGGCATATACTAAAGGTAATTTGATCTTTAGGGACTTTGAAGACCTAATTAAGACAGGAAAAATCGAAGTCCACATTGACTTTAAAAACTCAGGAGAACCAAAAATGTCATTGCAAGAATGGAAAAATAACGAAATCAACCAGAAGTTGATGAAGAAGTGGGGACTTCTTAAGGAAGCAAAAGAAGAAGTTACGGAAGCCGAGGAAGTTGAAACCTTAGCCGAAGATGACAAAGAAAAAGAAAGCGAGCACTATGGAGAAGATGAGAGCGCTGACAAGCGCGAGGAAGATAGCTTAGAGCATCACCTCGACTCCATTGAGCATCATCTTCACGCATTACGTAAAGATATGCATTTTGATCAGCATCGCGAAGATGATCACTTGGAAGAAGCTGGGATGGGTCGTGGAGAGCACTACAAAGGTGTCGGCAAGAAAGATAGCGTAAATATGAAGGGCTATGATTATGGCGACCTCAAGATGGTCAAGGCTGAGGTTCTCGATCGCAAGATTTCTGTAAGAGAGGCTAAAGAACTCACCAAGCGCATTCTTGAGCGCATTCAGAAGGGAGCCAAGTAAGATGGTTGCACCATTTGTTAAACGTCGCAGAATGATGGCTCAGGAAGCTCTCGTACAGCAAGAGGCCATGCAGGCAGCTGCCGCGGCAGAAGCTGCAGCCCAAGCGCGTGCAGCAGCAGAGGCTGCAGCAAGGGCTAAGGCAGAGGCAGCAGCAAAGGCTGCCGCTGAAGCACTCGCCAAGGAAGAGGCTGCAGCAGCAGCAAAGGCGAAGAAAGCCAAAAAGGCGGCTGCCAAAACTACTAAGGCAGAGAAGGAAGAGTAAGAAATGGGAGCACCATGGATTATAAAAAAGGTGCCAGTGGTGCCTGCGGCAAAAGAGTCGCCACCGCAGCCCAAAAAAGCTGCCGCCCCTAAGAAAAAGCGCGCACCAAAAAAGACCGCTGATAAATAACAATGACTGATTTGAGACGCATGACGCGAGAGTTTCTTCTTGGCGAGCGCCGGTCGCCCAGTCTTGCCAGTTATCTTCAATCCATTGCTGAGGTACTCGATTCAGTAACTCCTAGATCCCAACGTGATAGTCGCAGGATTGAGATGGCTAAAAAAAATCTCAGAGAAGTACGACGGCATGCTCGTCGATTGGAAGAGCGCGTCAACGTTCTTGAAGAACAGGTAAAAGTTTTAGAAGAATCTAAGGAGTAAAAATGGGTGGTGTCTTTGGACATATGTCCCACATTTATGATAATCCGGGAATGACCTTTGGTCAAATCAAGGATATCATGACGAAGGCTTCGGCAGGGCAATTAGAAAACGTTACAGAAAAGACGGATGGGCAAAATCTGTTTGTTTCTTATAACGTGCAGGACGGGACTGTTCGCGCTGCAAGAAACAAAGGGAATCTCAAAGCCGGAGGCATGAACGCTGCAGAATTAGCTGAAAAGTTTGGGGGTCGTGGCGCTTTAACTGATGCATTTGTAAATGCCTTTAAGGCTTTTGAAATTGCGGTAGACCAATTTTCTGATGAGGAAAAGCTAGAACTATTTGGACCTAATACCAACATCTTTTATAACGCCGAAGTAATGGATCCAGCCAATGCCAATGTCATCAATTATGATACCAAAACTTTTCTAATTCATCGGGCTGGGCATGCCGAGTTTGATCGGGAAACAGGAAAGCCCATAGACTCGGAAAAGGGATTTTCGGAGAAAAAAGCTGCAACCCTTCAAGCAGCCTTAGAAAAAGCACAAGAACATATGGAGGGGACCGATTTTAAAGTTCAAGTTAATGCCATTCGCCAATTAGAAGCCTTAGGGGATGACATCGCCCTTGCACGTGCGGAAGCAGGCTTGGATCGTGTAATGTCGTCCGCCGGTGTTTCGGATGACGATACCATTGCTGACTATATCATTAAACAATGGCGCCAACTTATCGAAAATGAACTTCCCGATCTGAACGAAGATGGACAACAACTTATTATTAAGCGTGTAATGAATGATTATTACGGAGCCCTCGAAGGAGCTGGTCCTTTAAAATCGCGCGGACTTGAAACGAGGCAGATTGTAAAATCCATCGATCAACCTGAGCTTAACGAGAGAGTTGTGAAACTCATCAAGAGCTACCCTCAACACTTTAAAAAGTTTATTTTTCCTATCGAAAGTGTTATCCATCGTTTTGCAATTGAAATTCTGCGTGCTGTTCAAAGTGCTTATATTATTGCTGCCGGTGGTAATGAAAAAGAGGTAGGACGACTGCAGGCGTTGGTCGGCAAGGCGATTGATACCATTCAGGCTTCCGGAAATGAAGAGGCTATGGAAATTATCAAAGCACAGCTTGAAAAACTTAGTCAAATCGAAGACGATGGTTCTATCGGAGACGTTGACTTAAGTATGATTTCTTCCGCAGCCGAAGGTATTGTTTTCGACTACGATGGACACACCTATAAGTTTACGGGTGGATTTGCTCCGGCAAACCAGATACTTGGGTTGTTCAAGTATGGACGTAAAGGAATTCCTGCAATGGCCGATGACGCCGATCTCAATGAAGAAATATTTGCCTTTTTAACAGAACAAGAAGGAAAATATGTCGTTCTGATCCCAGGAGGATTTAAGCCTCCACATAAGGGTCACTATGCTATGTTGAATCATTACGCTGAAAATCCAAATGTTCAAGATGTTGTTGTTCTTAACGGACCGAAAGCACGAGAAGGTGTCACGCAAGAAATGTCACAGCAACTGTTTGATCTCTATGGCGGCTTAGATCCTAAAATTCAGTTTGTCGAACATAGCTTGCCAATGCGGGCTGCATTCGAATTGCTTGGTGATGAAAAATTCGTATCTCAATTCGGTGACAATGTTACTTTTGTCCTCGGCTGCAGCCAGAAAGTCTCTGATAAAGGACCGTCTGACGCTGCTAGAGCCACCCAATTTGCGCAATGGTTTCAAACCAATCCAGATAAAAATCCTCTTAATGTCAAGGTGGGAGTCTTAAGTCCATGCCCAGTAGAATCCGCAGGAGGCGTCGACCTCAGCGCATCGGTAATGCGCAAAGCAGCACGCGAGGGCAATGACGAATTATTAAGTTTACATTTACCTAAAGATGTTGACGTCAATGCTGTAAAATCTATATTACCTTCAGCGCTGGAAGAAGTGGGGATGGCCGGGGGAGCTGTCGCAGGGTTTGCCGGCAGGGTGCCCGCGGTCGTTGGTTCGGAAAAAGAGAAGAAGCCTCATAAGAAGAACTTCCTGCCGAAAAAAGAAGAGATGGTAAACGAAGTGATGGACTATTTATTAGGAATATCGGTGGGTTAAAAATGATTAATCGTAAAGACTTCGCACAGGAGCAAATTTTACGCGAACACATTCGCAGCGCTATTAAAGTCGTTAAACAGAGAAAAAACAAACGCTTAGAAGAAGAGACGCAATTGCGCGGGCTTATTCGCAGCTTTTTAATTGAAAGCCAAGCGGCTGTGAGTACAACTGCAAAGCACGATAGCACAGGCATCAATGTTTTAGAAGATTTGTTAAAGAATTCTAATATTTTATCGGTCGTGGAAAAAGGATATACTTCCTTAACTACGAGCGCTGCCCAGCGCCAATCATACCGAAACCATATTTTAGTCGCCGTCGAAAAATCATTAGCGCCAGAAGAATCTCGCAAAGAAGCTGATGAAGATGTCGTTGAGGTCTCTGAAGCTATAGATATAGCTGTTGGTGATAATCCCGAAGACGACCCTGCTTTTATTGACGTCGAAGAAAAGGAAGTTGTCAAAGATGATGGAGAAGTCGAAAAAGAAGAATTTGCCATTAGTGGAGAAGACAAAACTGGTCGCAACAAAGCCTTCACCGATTTCCAGACTATTTCGAAAGTTATCTTAAGAGCATACGATGATCTAGATAACCCTGAGGATAGGACTCTTTTTGGAGAATATCTCATCAAGAATTTGGCTTTATATTTTGACAAATTCGAGTCAGCACTCGCCGGCGATGTGGAAGAACCTGCAGTCGCTGCTGATGCCCAAGAAACCGAACCCGCCATCGATGCCGGTGAAGAGGAAGAAGACATTGCCAATATCGAATTGCAAGAATTGCTTAAGCATTTAGATATTGATGATATTATAAAGAACTTATTGTAAATGAAATCCCGGAATTCTAATTCCATAGGGTTTTGCACAGATATATCACTTTCACAGAAGCTGAGGAAAGAAGGAAAATCTAACGAAGTATTTGAAATAATGCTTTCAGCGCTAACTCTAGAGGAAATTGTTGGTCTTAAGCTTGAGTGTTCAAGTCGTCTGACTAGCGGTAAATTATATGGCTTCAATCTTTGGTCCAATGTGGTCGATATCACAAAAGAGGCCCTATATAATGCAGTTGTAAGCATTACTGATACTAATAAAGAGGCCACCAGGATCCTAGGGATTAGTGGACAAACTTTTAAATCTTTGAAGCGTAAATATAACATGAAGAAGACTGATGATATAGAATAACCTATTTTATAGCTGATGTCAAGATTTTTATCGAAGGGGGTGTCTGGTATCGACGAGGTATAGAGGCTGAATAAGAGTGCAAGCTGTGCAATGTTTGGAATAATCACATTAATCTTTTTTCAAAATATACAACTGCCAATATAGCAGAATACGATTTAGCCCTAGCTGCTTAATCCTTGGTTGCTCTTCATACCAAGTGTCCAAGAAGAGCATAACAAAAGAACCCGCTTTTGTCAATGGTTGCGGTCTATAAAAAAAATTGACTATTTTGTCCGTTTTATAAAAACAGGGGACTAAGCTTGTGAATGACTTGAGGGCTGAATGCTTCGGACGTGGGTTCGAGTCCCACCACCTCCACCAAATAAATCATGATTAAATGGATAAAAACTAGAATATCTCACAAGTTAGAGAACTTTTCGCCTGCTAAAATAAAAGATTTTCTCAAAAAGAATGGTCTGGCATTTGTTATCATTTTTGTCGGCTGGGAAATAGTAGAAGACGTCGTTTTTCCCATAGTATTCGCAGCATTAGGAAACTATATTCACCCAGCGTTTTATGCTGGGATTCCTGCGTCTTTGATTTTATGTTTTCATTGGCTGGCCATTCCCATTCTCTGGGGGATATGGGTAAAACTAACTAACAAGCCTGACGATTATGATAAAGACGACTGTTGCAAATGAAAATACACTTTTTGCTTGTGTCTTCCAATTAATCTTATTATAATATAATTAATATAAGGTGTCTAGATTAGTATTATTGTTATTTATCTTCTTAACTTCATGTGTCAACTTAATCGAAGAAGAGATAAGAGCGGAAGAATATGGCGATTATTATGCAGACATGGATTGTTGGTGGAGTAAAAATGAAGGTCCGAACACCTTTGTTTTTAACTGCCATGATAATCTAGAAACTGATTTAATCTCAGGACAAGTGGCTTTTGCACTGATCCGCGATGACGATGAAGAATATTATTTCACCATTTGTGGGAGAAATATCGTTCTGAATTCTGGATATACTCTTCATGATACTCTCATCGCATTCTTAACTGCTGATAAGTATGCTTGTCACGAGCATTATGAGAATCAACTAGGCAATGAATTTGACACAATATGGGATGCCCAACGGCGCGCCCTACAAGTAATATGGCGCCCCGTAGACGATGTACATAAGGCATTAACTCTTTATTTACCACTCCCAGAAGGTGATTCTGTACGAGTTTTAGCAACTCTTTATTACAAAACTATTTAATCTAACTACATAATATATATGGGTAAAATACTTAATTTTATATTGGGCGGCACCATCGTTTTATTGGTAATTGTTTTGATATTGATTTTAGCCCAGGCAGCAATGGCCAGTCCTTATATCTCTAATTTCGAAACTCTTAGCTTAAAAAACATCAACCCGGCGCGCGCTGGAGTGTGGAAGCGAACTCCGACTGTGATAGTATGCCCCAATGCACCCCTTGTGAAAGGAGAGGCGGAGAAAGCAGTAAAATTTTGGGAGAATTTAGGTTACCGCTTTTTTCGCACTCAGTACAAGTATGACCCCCTCAATAAATGCAATCAAACAGATCCGGTCGGATATATTGTGATTCACTTGGTAAAACAAGATTTAAAAATGGCTGACGACACGTTGGCAGTTACACATTTTTATGTCGATAATGATCATAAAGAAGTTGAATGGGCTGTGATTTATATAAAGAGCAACATCGAGGAAACCGTCCTCGAACATGAAATAGGTCATGCTTTGGGTTTTCTCCATTATAATAAAATCAACCATCTTATGAATCAAAAGTGGGCACAAGGTGGATGGGACACAGAAGGGCTGTCGGCTCGGCGACGATAGGCGAAATAGTTATCTGCGTGGACCACATCCGGAACCGAGATGTGGATCTTCCATTTCCTACAAAATTTGTTGGATTAGTACTTGACAAATCCACCACAGTCTATAAAATACTAGTATTGAACTCTGGTCGAGAACTGTATTGGCCAACAAGTTCAACGTATCTATGGAAGGAAATATAATGAATACGGAAGAAGTAGTAGTTGAACATCAAGAGGGACCCTCTTGGACTATTGTAGCGCGCTTTGCTCATTTTGATGAGGCGGACCAAAAGCGCCTGGAACTGCAGATGGAGAAGGATTTGCAAGTCAAAGTACATTGGCAAGGAAAGGCAAACAATCGCTATTATGCTGTTAAAACTAGGACAGATCCGGCAGTGGCGTTGTTGGAAGCCCAACAGCTTAAGCGGGAGGAAAAGAAGCGCCGCAAAGCCAAGCTAAATAAGAAGCGTAGAAAGAAGTGATTAGTAATACTCCAGCGACTATGTATAGGTGAACGCGAATGAAGGTTCGTGATTTTGATAAAGCTTTAAAAAATAATCCTATAGGAGGAAACTAAAAATGAGTAAAAGAGCAGTAAACTTATTGAAAAGTTATGCAATCCCGTATCTTCTGAGCGAAGATCAAACTTTTCAAGGTGCTGTTACCCACGAGGGTAACGTTACCAGCACAGCGGTTACAAAACAGACAAATGCCGCTGGATCATACGTAAATGGTGCACTTAACACTGTGTCCAAGGTTGTCGCATTTTCGGCAGGTTCGGCAAACATTGATTCGGGAGCCATCTATATCCCGGGTGGGTCGCTTATCACGAAATTGAGCGTTGTTTGTTCCACTGCCGCTAGCGTCGCCAACGGCAATGTTACCGTTCAGTTCGGTACAACCGCTGGTGGAACCGATTACGCAGCCGCCGTTGTCTTCGAGGCCGGTACTAGCGTGAATGGTGGTGTTGGTACTTCTAGTGATACCGCTTTGGCAACAGCCTTGACCGCAGACAATCCAATCGTTCAACAAGCAAACACGTCCTGCTGGAATTCCGGCGCTGCTGAGGTTCACGGCCGTGTTATCGGCGCCGGAGGTAACTTCACAGGTGGAGCGTTTACCTTCATGGTTGAATTTCTTTACGCTGGTGGTAACTAAATATTAATCTAGGATATTGATATGCTAAAGCCCCCTCTCCGGAGGGGGTTTTTTTATGGAGGGGTGAAAGAATGAATGAAATGCTGTTATGCTATACTTTATTTAAAGATCTCGTCACTATTTAGTGTAGGGCTGCTAGCGCCCCCCATAGCGAGAAGAGGGCATATGTCAAATAAAAGAGAAGATAAAAAAATACCCCCTTTTTTGAAGACTGTATATTTGTCTAACCGCGAAATACGTCTAATTCTCGCGGGGCTCTATGCACTTAAAATGCCCAAGGATGAAATTGAAAGCACTTTATGGAAAAAGCTTTTATTTGAAAAGCTACACAAGAAAACTCGTAGAAAGAAAGATTAGATGACCCTAAAAAAGGACGATGTTCTTTTATTAAAAGCAGCCATTGAGTTTGGCTCAGAATGTCTCTATAGCATCAAAGAAGGTGGACTCGGACGCACTCTTGTCATCGATGCCGGCAACCAAGAACGCGCGCGAGAAACACGCAGCAAAATACCAACATTTTGGGAGGGTGTATATACGCTGGTGATATATGATACCTCCTTGAAAACCGCCGACGACGAAGAAGAATGGCTATACGACCCAGCATAACTATAGAAAGGACACTACGATGACTGAGACAATTTGTATTTCGGGCGGATTTGACCCAGTGCACGTCGGGCATCTAAGAATGATTTGCGAAGCCGCACAGTTTGGCAAACTGATTGTGATTGTTAATTCGGACGAATGGCTCATGAGAAAAAAGGGGTATATTTTTATGCCGTTTGATGAGAGGTGTGAGATATTAAAAGGATTTAGAGGGGTCGCTGAAACTGTGCACGTTGATGATTCGGACGGTACCGTCTGCGAGGCATTGCGCCGACTTAAGCCGACCTACTTTGCCAATGGCGGTGATCGAAAATCCACTAATACGCCGGAAATGGAATTATGTGAGCAGTTAGGCATAAAACTCTTGTGGTATGTAGGAGGGGGAAAAGTTCAAAGTTCGAGCACTTTGGTGGACTCCGCGCAGATGCTCACGCCGGGTCTGGAAGGAGAGGACGAGTCATTGCGTCCCTCGCGAATTCAAATTCTAACCGCTCACGATTTACCCAAGAAATAATGTATTCTTCTGTAAAGCTCTAATTACTAGAGCGAAGAGAGTATTTATGACTCGAAAGAAAATTTATGTTTTAGACACCAGTGTGTACCTCACGAATGCGGAGTGTATATACGCTTATAAGAATCATGATATCTATGTTCCTCTTAAGGTATTTGAGGAAATAGATGGCCATAAAAAACGCCAAGATGTAGTGGGAGCACAAGCTCGTAAAATCATTCGACTATGGGATGAGCTACGCTCCAAGGGATCTATCGACAAGGGAGTGCGCATACGCAAGGGTCTGGGAATCATTAAGTCTGTTAGCGCTCATGGATGCACAGATGATTTGCCTAGCGATCTTGATGTTCGTGTCCCTGATCATCTCATTATTGCCACAGCGCTGAAGTTCCGCAAACAACTTAATCGCAAAGTTATTTTGGTATCCCGCGATATCAACATGCGCGTGATTGCTGATGCTGTGGGGCTTCAAAGCGAAGATTTTCAAAATAATCAAATTGTTGACAATAGCGAGAAGATATTCACCGGGTTTACAACTGTGGCGGTGGATGATCAAATCGTCGACAACTTTTATGAGAAGAAGGATGTTTATTTAGATACTCCCACTTTGTATCCGAATCAATATGTGATGATGGTATCAAACGCCAATGAGAAAAAGTCGGCTTTAGGGCGCTTCATCAGCAAGGCCACCCCCATTGAACAGATAGTGCAAAAAAAGAAGCACAGTGTTTGGGGAATTAAGGCACGCAACAAAGAACAGTCCTTTCTCTTGGACGCCCTGATGGATCCCAAAATTCAAATTGTTACCGCCATTGGTAAGGCCGGCAGCGGTAAGACGATCTGTGCCATCGCTGCAGGGCTCGAACAGACCATAGACGAGACCAAGCAGGAATACACCCGTGTAATCGTTTCTCGTCCCGTACAGCCCCT
>CEUI01013372.1_pt1 | contig 10757 bp, 16 predicted proteins | sample 531411 | NCBI WGS metagenome assembly CEUI01 (sample SAMEA2622841, study PRJEB7988) | marine metagenome | isolation source: saline water (ENVO:00002010), including
GATGAGTCGTGTGATCATCCATCGTTCTTTAGCTGTATTCCATCTAGCATTAAGCTTACGATCATAGTTCTGTAGTTTTTTTACAAATCCTCTGTCTGGTATATACATAGGGGGCCTTTAAGATGTGGGGGATGGGACCACCTCAATCCCACCCCCCGATATTACTAACGAGTGAGGTCTTTAATGACACCGTTGTTACCAGGATCAGTGCAACCCATGTTGCCATACTTGAACAGCGTGGCATCATAGTATGCGTAACCCTGCTGACGATGGAGGACATCGCCATCTTCGTCATCAAAGTCGAAGTCGCTCAACTCGTAGAAGCCAAGCGTGTCTTCGTCCAACAAATACACGACATCATCATCAGTTTCAGTGGTATTGCTCTGAACATGACAATCCCTGTCGAAGACAATGGGAACACCGCCCCATTCAATAGCCGTAAAACCACCCTCAAACTTCTGCTGATCACCGGGAGTATAGCGGCGGTTGGCAGTCATAAGATCGGCAATCTTACGATACTGAATACGGTTGGTGATACCGAAAGAGACGGTGCCTTCGCCCTGCTCTTCGATAGTCAGTAGCGCATCATCCAGAATATTGGCAGTAATAGCGCGATCAGTGCCGCCATTGTCAAAAACCTGCGCTTTCCACTCTGGATATGTATTACGGCTAATATTCTGAAAAGTGCCAGTATCATTATTTACGATGCCCTCAAGGCCCATACGCTCATAGCGATGCTGCTCTTGTATGCCAGCCGTACGAGAACCCGTACGAGTGATCCAATCAGTAGCAGCAATAGACGATATCGTTGCTGCCGCTACGGTGACAACGGCACCACTAACGCTATTTACCGTTAAGGCGGTATTCCGTGCAGCATGGGTACCAGAAGCATTCTGCCACACATCTATAACCATGCCAGCCTTAACTTGGTGAGTAGTCGAATCCATCGTAATAGTATTCGCACTGTTATCAGCAGACGCTATAGTGCCAAGACTACCCTCACCAGCACCAAAATGCTGGCGATTCATATCATTGCGGAGATCGCGTTCGATACCTTCCATTTCCGAAGAAATGACACGGATGAACGAGCCTTCGTCATTCCGCGAAGCGGCAATAGCCTGATGCGTAATCCGAATAGTAGCGTAGTTATACTTATACGGAATCTGGCATTCGACATACGTCTGCTGCTGCGGAGTGGGAAGCGCACCCTCATCGTCCCTAGCACCAATGGCCTGAGAAGGACGGATGTTAATAGGAACAACTGCGGAACGGCCCGACACTGAAGTCAGATCCGTGTTTGTCTGCAATCGCTGAGACAATACGTTGCGCGTATTAACCGTCGATTGCAAACGCGGCAAATAAAGAAACTTCAATGCCGCATTAATATTGTCAAGATTACTAGCCATGATCCACTCTCTTACTCACCGCCTAAAGCACCATTCGTCCCTTTTTTCATGAACTCTTTGACGGTCTTTGTAAAGTCACCGGCATTGAAATTCATAGCTTTGTCATTGGGATCACGAAGACGTTTGTATATGCTTTCAGCAGCAGACGCATTACCTTGCGACACCTGTGCTGGTGGAGCAGATGATTCGCTCTGCTGCTTTTCGGCAACATACTTCTTGCGATCATCGTGTGAAGTCTCTAGGCGATTATTGTTTATTTGTCGGAAGATTTGAGTTGCCCGATCAAGGTTGAACTGCTGTCCATTATTGCGCCAACCCTCTAGCCCTCGCTGAGTAGTCATTGCTTTTATAGACTCTCGCTCAAAGTCATTGGTAACGCCCGCATTATCCAATAGGCTGTTGATATGATCATCATACTGCTTCAGCGTATTGTCTTGCTGCGTAGCACCTACCACTCCTTTGACTGAGTTGAGATCTTGCTTGACCGCGCCTAACTCACGATTTAGTTCATTCTGTATGACCTTCTGAACATTGGTAACAAACCACTTCATGCTATCCCGATCCATCCCTTGATTTTCTTGAGCAAGCTGCTCTACAAGGTCCGGCTCTTGAGCCTGTTGTGGTTGCTGTCCATTGTTCTGTCCAGCCATCGTTGCTGCAACCGTCTGAGCAATCAACTGTTGCAACGCCGCCTGTTGCTGTTGGGGATCAGCTTGTGGTGCCTCATCTAGGATCTCTGGCTGTACAGACTCTTCCTCCGATGATTCCTCTGCTGGTTCCTCGGGTGCAACTTGCGGTGCTTCGGTACCTGGTAAGCGTCTAATGCCACCACGCTCTGCCAACTCAGCGAGTTCTGCAAAGGTGCCAGCATCAATCTCTTCAGGTATAGGCATAGCGGCTTCAGACTGCTGTGATTCTACAGCGGCACTGTCCGTTACTTCGCTCATTCCTTATCTCCTACTGTTGAGTTTGGGGTTCGCCACCCATCGCACCACTCTCGGCAATACCTTGAGCGGCTTGATCGGGTGCGCCTTTAGCCGCTTGTGCGGCTTGCATTGCTTTTTGCTGCTCCTGCTGTATGAACTGCTGGTGCATCTGTGCGCGTTGGAGTAATAACTGCTTCGGTGCCTCGTCCATCTTCTCAAATTCGGAAGTCAGCATAAACTCACGAAGCACTTGATACTGTACTTGATGATTATCAACGGGAAGAACAGGCGGCAGATCGTCTTCAATGGCTCCATCTCGTATAGCTGTTAATACCCTTCTTGCTTTCTTAGCATCTAAGACATACTCACCTTCAAAACCATCTATGCCCAAAGCTTCCAGCACACGACCTCTCACCTGTGGTTGACGTATATCACCCAATACGCCCATCTGCGCGGCTTTCATAATCTTCTGCTGATAGGCTACATCAGAGTAATCGGCACCAATACCTACTTGGACGGTCATATCATCAGCACGATACACATCTGCGCCAGAGAAATGAAAGGACTCTGTTTCCTTGTTATCGCCAATATTCTTTACCAGCCTTGATTCGGACCAATACTTATGAGCGATCTGTAGCTTGCGATGCTCATGCTCAGAAAGACCTGCTCTCCATGCTTTTATCGCTGGACCGAAACGCTTGAAAGCCTGTTCCTGCACTAACTCAACGGCTGCGCCTGTCTCTAATCCCGACCCACCCTGCGGTATGCCACCTTGAAGTATCTCCCTCGCACCAGAAACTTCATCCATATCGCGCAAGGTAGACTCTCGCTCTTGCAATACTTGAGCAGAGACAGGCATACCCTGCAATCTCTCAGGCTTAAAGCCACCTGTCGTATGGGGATTGTAACGTATGATTAGTCCGGCACGACCATCTACGTGACTAACTCCTGCCCCTTCTGGCACCAGCCATTGGTTGCTAACCATCTGCTTGCGATTCTGGACAATATGCGAATCAACTGCATTGATACGCTTCTGCAACGGAACCATATCACTGAAAGGAGAACCACCCCAAAATAGACCTGGCATATCCCTATACTTGATATGGGTATAAGGAAGCTTGCCATCGCACGAATCCAGATCGCCTTTATATAGCAACTTATCTGATGCGTATATCAACAGGCATCCATTCTTAAAGCGGCTATCGGGGATATGACGGAAGAATTTAACAAGAGCCTTGTCTCTGTTATCTGAATCGCCTTGCTGATGGGCCTGCTGATCCATTACACCTGTCCAATTCTCATACTCAAGGGACTCAGCAACCACATCTTTTGCTTTGTTGCCGAACATATCCTTGATCTGATCAACATCCATTGGATCAGTTTCCATCACATAACGGCAATCGTTGAAGTCCCTAACTGGTTGAGGATACCAGTTAAGAGGATTGATAACCGCTTCGGTAATATTTCCTACTGTATACTCATCATATACGGGGTATCCGTCCTTATCCTTCTCTGCCGATTCGCTTACCTCGTAGCTTTGATTGCCCATCTGATCGTATACGGGTATTGCCGTAGACTCCAGAAAAGGTTTTTCGTAGCAGTTGGGGCATCTCTCTGGCGCAATATCGGCCGGTTCTTGATAACCGCAGGTCATGCACTGCATCATTTCCTGAGTTACCTCTGTTTTATTCAACTTCATGCGAGGCTGGCGAATCTTATCCCCTGCCTTGGCATTCCATCCAGTATAAAGGATGGCATTGCCAGCCAAGACCAGCCATCCAGCCGCAGGGATATGGAGATTGAGATCGGTAGAGAGACGATGAAACTCAGATTGGAGGATATGCTGTGCGGTTCGTGCAGCCTCTACATCATCTTGATTCCTAGTCGCTGGATCGACCGTAGGCATCACATTGCCAGTGATGAATATATCTATGATTCGGTCGAAGTTACGGACCAGATAATTGGTGACAGGGGTCGGAATCCAATCATCTAACGTATGACGATCAAAGCGATGGTTGTACGGGAGATACTTGATCCACTGGTTGCCAGCCAGCATATACAAGTTCTCTTTTATTGTTCGCTCTAAGCCAACCCTAGACCGACTTAGATATTGCCAAACATCTTCCCCAAACCCAATAAGATCTTCTTCACTCTTAGGGGCCTTATCCAGTGAAGCAACAGGAGATAGAGAAGCGTCTTTGTTATAGTTCATTAGTAAGTCTTTTTCTTACCCCTTTTCTTCAGTTCGCCATTTACCTTCTTGGCATAGGCAGCCGCTTGTCGCTTGCCCTTATCGTCATAGCTAAACTTTTTAACCTTTTTAGTCTTAGGATCTAATACGAAAGGCATGGCTATTTCTTCTTCCTTTTAGGTTTTTTGCGCCAAAGACTTCCACCCTTCTTCAATTTTAATTTTCGAAGATTCTCTTTATCTTTCTTAGTGTCTGCCCATGCTCCAGACATCTTTCTGCCCTCTTTATCTACCCAACTCTTATGTGTCTGGAGCTTATCCAATCTCTTGGTGTAGGCATCCATATTTTTCCGATCAATCTCATCTACTCGCTTCTGCGTCTTACTCTTTCGCTTGCTTTTTCCACCATGACCTTGGGTCATCTGCTTAATAGGCATAACATAATTACTCCTTAGCTAAACGCTTTCTGCTTGCGACTCGTTTGGCCTTTGCGCGGCTCTTTCGCTTTGCGCGATTCGGACCCCTTGCGAGTTTCTTTCGCTTGCGATCCAAATAGTCGTACTTTAGGGCCGAGTGGATACTTTGTAGGTTTGCGGCCACGGGGCTTTCTCCGTGGGGGATTATCAGGAGCTAGCATAGTATTATAACGCTACAACTGGGCCGCTGATGCGTAACGATGAGTATGAGTGCAATATCGTTACATATAGGATAAACTAAACTATTTTGCGTGTCAAGCCATTAGTGCAACCAATGGGCCTAGTACTGGATCATCCTCAATATCGTGATCGGCAAAACGCATTGCAGAAGCCTCAACATGTAGGCTTTTAGCGAGTTCAACGCAGACCTCTTGCAAGCAACGATTCCAATCATCAATAGACACTATAAATGAAGGCATGTAAGTACTGCCCTCTTCGGACCCGACGATCCTCCATCCTCCCCCATCATTTATTGTACTTGATACATAAACTCCACCCGTGACAGTAGTCCCACGTATCACACCCATCAGCCATTCGGATGTCATCTTAAATCGATCTGCCGTTGGCTTTTCAAATGTCTGCTTACTCAACTTCTTCTCGTTGTTAGTTTGCTTTGGAGGACTAGCGTCAACTACGGGTTGGCTCATGTCAACAGACTGATAGCTTCCATCAGACATACGCAACTGAACATGAGCATCCGCGCCATACTCTACTGCTTGAGTTCCTATTGATCTATCCGTTTCGCTCTGATTCATTGGTTATCACCTTTAATTCTGGGGTCACTGCACCTGGATGTGGACGTTCCCCCAGTATCATTTCGATGGTTTCATTCTGCTTGTCTATTAAATCAATAATATTATCGGTAACAGAAGACATTCGTGCTAATTGCATGTGAATATGAGATATTTCGGCTTTGACTTCATCATTCAGCATTATACATCCTCATCTTTAATGTATGGAAAAGCCTTAACATCGAGGTATAGTTGCATTATATCAAGGAACAGTTTCCAATCAAGGACAACCATAGGATCGTGGTAGTTGCGCTTCAATATTAAAAGATCGTTATTTCCCTTCCATTCCTCCAGCACTTTAAATCCAGCACCGTCTTTCCTAGCTTTTACTTCTACTCTGATAGCATCACCCATTGGCTCGATTACAATATCACCCGTATAACTCCCCCCTGCTGCACCAGAAAGAGGCACTCGCTCGGCTGGAATACCGGCATCGTTCAATAAAGAAACGATCTCACGCTCTACCCTACTGCCTTTGATCCTTCTATTACGTGCGTTCAGAACTGACCCTCCACATCGGCAACACTACTGGATGGTTCGGGAAATTGAATACCTCGGTCCATATAATCCTCTGGCGTTTCCATCATTAACTGGGTCTGCCGTACTCGTAGGGCCAAGTTTTGATATTTCTCCATCATCTCCTTGCGTTCCCTGCGTTCCAGATTCAGATGTCTCAATAAAGCAGCGATAATAAGAATAAACATTATCACAATGAAATAATTAAAAACCTCTGTCATACAAGTAATCCCATCGTTGAATCCTCTACGGATTGTCCATTGGACTTATCACTTAATACTTTGTGAATAAGCCGCTCTGTTATTGGAGGAACCTCATCATTATCAAGTTCATCAGGATTTTTTATCTCATGTCCATCAACCATCGGCCTAAGACCGTTGCCACTCATCTCTTTAACCATCAACTGGACACGCATCATCTCAATAGCTATCAAGTAAGCCATGACAAGATCATCATGCCCACCAGCGATAGCCTGAAATTTAGTCCCTTCCAATGCGAAAGTTTCGAACTGGGCCAATAATGAACGGCTACGAATAAATACAGAAGCATCTTCAATATATCTTCTTGCTTGTGCTACTAGGATCGGCCTAGTTCGGAGATTGGTATTCCATCCCAATTTTTGCGTGGCATCTCGGAACGGTTTTCCTGTTTGAGTTTGTTGAAAGTAAATATTCCGATAACCCAGGTTGAAAAGCGTTTGATTGGCCCCACCGTCTTTATTGTTTTCCAACCCAACAAGAGCATCATTATACCAAGTGCCGACAACAAAAGCCATTTCGCCAAACGTGATAGGGTCGATCTTCCCTTGAAGTTCACAGACCTGTTCTCCAGTATCACAACAAATAACCTCAATAACCGCATCATCGCCATGAGACAATCCTTCGGCTGGATCACCCCCAAGTGCATAGGTAAAACTAGGAGATGGTTTCTCCCACACTCTCAGTTCGTAATCCATCTATAATTGTCTCTTTACGGTCTTCGTGAAAAAGGACTTCTCCGCTTTCCATAAGTTCTAATGAGCCACTTATATGAGACTTAAGCTGACTGCGAATCTCTCGCATAACCGTATTAGGCAAGGCCAACTTAACACCCATAGGAACAAAAGCACCATAGACTCTAGCTTCTATCTCGTCCTCATCCCACTCCCTCATCATCCTCTTCTTGGCCGCTTCTTCCACATGAGGATTATCCAATAGTGACCATGTGTGGAACTCTAAATCCTTATCGTCCCTACGCAGGTAGAGATCTTCGTATATCCAAGGAATTCCCTTTGACTTGTCATAGATTGGAGTCATTGTCCCGATAAAGTAGCCATTCGTATCTGCAAGTCGAGCTTGGCATTCCCCGTATATATCTTTAGGCTGCACCTCATCGAAGTGAACCTTGTGAAGTGAAGTGCCTTGGAAGGTGTTTCTTTTCTGAGTGCTGAACTTAAACTGAATAAAACTGGTATTGGTAAACTCAAGCTGGTGATTGGCCCACCCACTACGAGCAGTATACTTAGAAGAGTCACTAACAAAGTTCCACATGAACCCCGACTCATCCGTTCCAAGTAAACGATCTACGATAATACGTTCCAACACATTAACGGAAGTCTCTTCTGTATCGCTTACGGCCCAAATGCGGATAGGCTTTGTATATTTAAATGACCGAGATCGGGTAATAGGATCAATAAGCAAGCAATCGGCAATATCTTCTACCAGACCCGATTCAGTCTTACCGCACCTATTCCCTGTTATTGCCCACTTATTCCTGGCTTTACTCTTTAAAAAACCATGCTGGCAAGTGCCTGATCCTTCTGATTCTCCAAAAGGCATCCAGCGAAAGAATGGAGAACTAGCCATCTTAAGAACCATCTCGTATTCTTTTGGTTTTTCTTCTGCGAATATATTATGAAGATTTGGGTTTTCTTGCAGAAGAGTAGCCAGATCCGTAAGGTTTTGAAATAGATCACTCATTATATAGCTATCTGGAGATCCGATTGGGAAAGGGCATAAGTAGAACCATAGCCGAGATTGGTAAGATTAGATTCTTGCATTAACTCTTCCCTAGAGGCAAGGCCACGGAATTGATATACTGGGAATTTGCCTGTCATCAACGCAAAAAATTCCATCTCCCCTTTTTTCCAAGGGACTACCAATAGCCTACCAGAAGAGTAACTAGTTGTTTTTACATCCACATAATGACCTAGTAATACAGCATCTCCCCTATCCCTATCTCCTGCCTTTAACTCCAAGCTTAAGTCGGGATAGATATTAAAGAGTTTACAAAAGGCTAATTCTCCTCCTATGCCCTCAAGATCTGTCTCTTCATTTGATTGGTTGCCAACTTTTCTGTCCTCAAGCTCGTTTTCTAAGGACAGTTCACCCTTCCTCTTAGCCAGGTATCGAACCAACCGCATCTCTGCTTCACTTAACTTTATATCCATAGGCTCAAGCAAACCATTTTATTTCCGCAGTATGAGAAACGCTATTGCCCAACTCTTCCCTTAGTGCGGATATTGCATCTCTACTTGACCAGACCGCAGGGATAGATTCTCCATCATGCTTTGTTTCTCCTTTGCCAGTACCCAAAGCAAGGCACCCTTGGATCTGATGTGCATAATTTGCAGCATGAATCAAACAAGCGTATCTTGTCTGCCCTTCTTGCATAGAATCGGGATAATGGGCAACGGTCCCGCCTACAAAGGCCCATACATCGGGATATCTATCAGAAGAATGGGGAACCAGTTCGTATTTGCCACTTGGGATACAAGAGACTCCAGCTTTATTTTCCTTCCAAGGACACTCAATCCCGTGAAATGTGTTAATAGTGCCTCTATCTGGACAAATGAGATCAACATTGCTTAAAGTGCCACCTTTAACTGCTTTGTATCTATTAATTAATAGCTTCATATCTATTGCTTTGTAATGGTAAATGTAATATATTATCATTACATAATATAAACAAAGAGAAAAACATGGCAAGGTATATCGACGTAAACGAAGCAGCGGAAATTACAGGACTAAAACCAGCAACAATCAGGAAATATGCAAGAGAAGAAAGAATACCGCATTACCGATATGGAGCAGACCAGGCACGATACCGATTTGATAAAGAAGAAATATACGAATGGATTCAAGACCACAAGGTCGAGGTGAATAGAAATTCACCAAAATCAAAAAATAAAGAGTCGGATTACTTTAAAAACGCGAGTAGCTTCGATATAAACACGATTCGTAACACGTAATAAGTATTACTACTTATCTACATCTTTAATTCTTGTTATAGTTGGTATACTATATCTGTGTATATAATATATAGGCATTGACAATGTAAACGTAATGTTTTATAATAAATATTGCTGATGTCACTGATGAAAGGTATAGCGATCTCACATCGACGATGAGGTCGCTATATCTATTTGATTATCATGGAGATTTAATAATGACAGAAAGAGAAATGATAGAAGAATTATGCGTGGCACTGGAAAGAACAGGGACCATTGCCAATGAGATGATGTTGTCTTCCCTGTTGAAAGATTCTCCCATCTCCAAGCAAATAGAACGCAATGAAAGACTAATAACACAAGCCACTGACCTTGTGCTTGTCACGTCATGATATTATATTCATAGGTATAGTGACATTGGCGTTGCTGTGATCTGGTGAGAAGCAGCATCCCCCAAGAAGACATACCATCAATAAGGTTCCCGGCTATACCCTACCGGGCAAGGCGCATAAGCCACTCACCGAAGGCGGGATTGCCGCGCCTGAACCAAACAAAAGCAAGATCTCCAGTATCAGTTCCACGGACTAAGGGCCAGCGCGCTACGGACTGCGAGTGATGAACGTGACTCATCGGGGTATGAATACAAAACAAGTGGATGGTTCGCATACCAATAAGACAGGGACAGAGGGGGGAATATAGAGATGCCTCCAGCGCAGAAGCTAAAATCGGGACCACGCACCAACCACGAAAAAAGAAACCACCTCATAGAAAAAGTAGCCGAGTGGCACGCTACACCAGAAAAATATAGAGAGCAAAAATCAATACACGCCCTAGCCAAGTCACTGGGCATGACACCCAATGAACAGTTCTATAAGCTGGCAGACTCCGCTGAAGTATACCACCGATGCCTGGTAAAAGCGGCCGGTGATGCCATAGGACGCGCACCCGCCATACTCGATGTCCTAGGCGATAAAGCAATACAAGGAAACAACCGATCAGCAGAGATCTTCCTCGACTTCGTACGCAAGACCATCACCGATGAAGGCATACTGTCCAAGCTGCAACCCTCCGTAGATGTTGGTGAAGTCATGCACTCCGTAGAGAAAGCTACCTCCAACCTACTTGAATTAGCCAACACCCTCAAAGACAGGCCCGTATTCAGCGAAATTGAAGACGCTGTAATGGCCGATGATGATCCAGAAGAGGAAGTCAGCGACAAAGACTCTTCTTCGTGACTTTTTGAG
>CEUI01007690.1_pt1 | contig 10755 bp, 14 predicted proteins | sample 531411 | NCBI WGS metagenome assembly CEUI01 (sample SAMEA2622841, study PRJEB7988) | marine metagenome | isolation source: saline water (ENVO:00002010), including
GATTATCGTAGTCAGGAGGACCAGTTATTGGCTCTCATCAATTGTTTACACCAATCTTTCCTTTAAGATAGTGTTTATTATAGGCATGTGGTATCTACAGAAATACCCTTTTCGCCAAATGCCTGAATCATCTTTCCAAACTTTATAATCACTTGGTGTTGCTTCAAATGTAGAATTACAACACAAACATTTCCTTACTTTAGGCAACAGAGTAATTTTTATGTTACCATGTGTGTCTATCTCTTGTGTTACATTAAATTGTTTTTCATCTATGTTATTTAAATCCATAGTGCTTTCCTTTCCTTTTAATCTTAAATTTTATCACTATATGGAAACAAAAAACCCTAGCCAAAATTAATTGACTAGGGTCTAGTGTTTGCTTTCTACAAGTTTGATTATTTATTTATTTTAGTGTTTCCAATTTCCGTAAAATATAAACAATCATTAGTGTTGATACCATCTAAGTATGTTGTTGGCTTTCCTATCGCAAAACCCTCTTGTGTTTCGTTATCGCCAAGTTCAACACTTTTAGGAATCAGTAACCTATAACCACGAACATTTACTAGTGTTTTTTTTCCTTCTTTATTAGTAACAATAGCTTGTGTATCTATTTCCTTATAAAACTCGCTAAACTCACTACATAATGCCTTGTGTACAATATCATTGACCTTAGCCATTATTTGTTGCTTTTGTGAAAGTTTAGTACTTCGTGCTTTTGTTACTTCCATTTTTACACCTAGTTTGTTTTCTAGTGCTTTTAGGTTTTGGATTTTATCTTGTGTTTTCATATAGTGTTTTCCTTTCCTATTAGAATTTATTTGTCAAAAAGCGTTAAATCATCCTCGCGGACAACTTAAATTAAGCATAAAATATAATATAAACAAATAAAAAATATATTTTTATTATGGAACATTATACATTATATTAAGTATACAATATAAATAAAATAAAATGAGGCATGAAAAAATGAAACAAATATTACTAAAAAATCCAAGTAAGTACAATTTTGTTAATAATTTATTAATTGAGGCTTTACTACGGAAAAATAATATTAACATGATTAATAATAATATTGATGTAAAAACGCATAAAAACGGGCTTAAAATAACAATAAATAAAATCGAGGAGGTTTAAACATGGATGAAACATTGAAACCAATAATAGAAGACATTATAAACAATACAAGACGCATTAACGAATTAACACTTAAAATAAATGAACTTGAAGACACCATAACACATAAAGAAACTCAAGTAAATCAAGATGTAATTGATAGTGTTTTAAATGATTGTTTTAATGAAATACTCGCATTGTTAAAAGATGATAAAATGACTATTGAAGATGTGTCTAAGGCTCGTTTTGTTAATGTTTACAATGTAGAAAACATCATAAAAAAATATAAATGGGCAACACATATAGACAAATTAAATAATAGTAACTCAAGCAAAAGAAAGGTATAGAAAATGACTAAGAAACACTTTAAACAATTAGCACAAGTAATAAAAGATAATACACATGGTATAGTTGATACTAATACATTATATATTAATCGTGATGACTTAGTAAATGAATTATGTGTAATACTTAAACAAGTTAATCCGCGATTTAATACAACAATGTTTAAAGATGCATGTAAGTAATTATTATTAATACAATGTAATAAACATTAAGCCTCGCTATTTAGTGGGGCTTTTTGTTTGTGTTAAGTTTGTTTGTTGTTTGCGTGTGGTGGTCAAGATGTGTTTGTATTTCCTTTGTATGTCCTTTGTTTATGATACAATATTTATTTCAACTAAATTATAATTTACAACGAAAAATCAATTTTCAACCTAATTCATGGGGTATAGGGGGCATTTAGACCCGTTTTCGTGTAAAGAAATACCCGCACCCATTCTAACCCTATTTTTTGGATTGAGTGGTATTTTTCTTTTTTTATTACTTTTTTTCTTTTTATATACATGTATATATACATTGTATATGTACATTGTTGTAGGTTGAATTTTTTATTTTATAAAAAAATTACTATATTAAGTTATGGATTTCAAAGAAATTAAAGGCATAAAACATTATTTATATGATTCTGTTAAAGAATTTAAGGCCTTTCGGCCTGATGAGGAAATCAAGGGTAACTGGAGGGAATGTCACCAAAGTGACTGGGCGTTAACAGATGATATGCATGTATGTCAAATCCTCAAAAGAAGTCCAATATTTGATGAAGTTTCACATAAAAACAAAACATTGATTAGAACGGTATGTGGTACATACATTGTGGAGCGATATACCATGAAGATGCTTGGCGAAAATGGAATTCCAGAAAACATTTATGCCTTTGCAAAAACATTTGCATCTAAAAATAGGTATCAAAAAGAGAACAAGGGAGAGATTAAAGAAATATTATTTGCTAAGTATGTTGCTAGAGGTAATGATGTAGTATCTGCCTTTAAAAAAGTTTACAAAGGAGCGAATAATAAGTCATATATCTCTAGAAAGACAAATGAACTATTAAAAAAAGAGAGCGTGGTGAATATGGTAAAAAAAGAAGTTGAATTAATACTTAAAGACGAAGGTGTAACGAAAGAATGGATTATTGGACAGTATAAACAAATTGTTGATTTATCTGAAAGGGACACCGATAAGCTTCGTTCATTAGAGGCTTTATCTAAAATGTCTGGTTTATTTGATACTGAAAAGAAAACAGAACAAATTAGTGTCGGATTTGCTGGATTTCTTGAACCTGGTCAAAAGGAGCTATTAGATGAAGGAAAAACAAAACTCATTGAAAACAATTCACAAGAAGAGGACTAATTTATTAGAGAAAGAAAAGGACTTATGTATAGTCTGTGATTGTGATTTGTACTACAACGATAAATATACAAGAAGAATTGGCGTTTTAGACGCTAACAACGAGGTTTGCGAGTGGAGATGCCCTGATTGTAACTCTGAATTTGATTTTAACGATAATATTTTGTATATTTACGGCCAGAATTCGATAAAAGGAAAAGCATAATGTCTTCATTTGTAGAAATTCCGAAGAATTACTTCATTGTTTCGAACATATCTTTTCCAGTTTTTTATAATTATAATTATTCAAAGGAGAAAAAATGCCACAAGGTAAAGGAACATACGGAAGTCAAGTAGGAAGACCCAAAAAATATAAAAAAGGCGGGAAAACAGATAAAGAATTTAAAAAATATCCCTATTCATATAAAATGAACGAAGGGCCATCAAGTGAAGATATTTTAAATGTCACTCCAAACCCTAAGCCAGAAGGTGTAATTTCAAGGGTTACAGATACTGCGAAATCTTGGGGTGAAGAAGCAATTAGTGGAATGAAAGAAATGATGAGCAGAGACAATCTTGTAGAAATGTCAAGAAAGGCTGGAGAAAAATTAGCTAGTATTAAAAATCTTGGAGAAGATATCAAGAGAGCTGGCTCTGATGCTTTTGAAGTAAAGGATATGGAAAATCAACCTAAAGACCATTCTGGAGAACCTACAAGTTATTATGAAGCTGGTGGCAAAGTTCCTATTTCTGATGCTAGAGAAAGAAGTAAAAAGAGTTATATATAATGCCAAGAGATTGGGAATTTGACACAGAGTCTTCGGACTATACTATGTTGCAAGATATACTTTCTGACTTAGGAGGAGAGACTAGAACATTTGGAGGCAAAGATATTAAAGGATGGAATCAAGACCCTGACACGCTAATGAATGCAATGAGGCTTATATCATTACATGAAACAGGTGGCACTGAGAGTCCTACCCAAATGCAACTTCAAGGAAAAGAAGGACAAGAAGGCATGGGTTTATTTCAATATGAGAAAGGTAAAGGCCATGGAGCTCATACTGCTATTAATAGACTTGAAAGTTATTTTGAAGGGAGAGGAATGGATGTTCCTGAATGGCTTAGTTCTGTAAATGAAGAAAGTGGATGGGATGTAAGCTCATTATCTCCATCTCAACAATATATGTTGTTTTTAGGAGACAAAGCTCTTGACCCAACTGCACACATGAGAGATGTTGACACAGTTGGTGGCCTTAGAGATTTTTGGGAAAAAGAACATTGGGCAGGACATAAGTATGGTGAAAATAATCAATTATTAAATCCAGAAGTTGTTAAAGCAAGGCAAGAAAGTTTTGACGAAACAATAGAGCATAATTTAAAAAAACATGGGGATTCAATGGGATTTTTTAAAGATACAATGTTAGACCAATTGGCATCTAAAAAATAGATGGCAAATTTAAATCTTAATGGAAATATATCAAATAATGAAAAAATATTCAATTTGATTAAAAATGATTTAATTGCATTTGGTAAATTATTTTCCCCTCAAGACTTTTTAGCATCAAAATCACCTGACTTTCATCATGAAGTCGGAAAACTTTTAATTAATAGAGAAATACAACAATTAGCGTTAGTCTTGCCTCGTGACCATGCGAAATCTACATTAGCGGCAACTGCAGTATTACATAAATTTCTATTTGCTACAAAGGATTCACCTGAATTTATCGCATGGATTGGTGAAGCACAAGACCAAGCAACAGATAACTTAGCTTGGATACAAAATCATATATATTCGAATGAAGCAATCCACTATTATTTTGGGGATTTACAAGGTGATAAGTGGACAAAAGCTGAAATAACACTTACTAATGGCTGTAGAATGATTGCTAAGGGTACTTCTCAGCGTCTTAGAGGTAAAAAACAATTATCTACTCGTTATACAGGTATAATTCTTGATGATTTCGAGTCTGAGTTAAATACAAAGACTCCTGAAGCTCGTCAACAAATAAAAGATTGGGTAACTGCGGCTGTTTATCCTGCGATTGATTTTGATAAAGGTGGATTTCTATGGTGTAATGGAACTATTGTGCATTATGATTCATTTCTTAATGGATTAGTAAAAAATTATGAAGCTGCGATGAATACTGGAGAAGAATATTCATGGAATGTTACTACTTATAAAGCAATACTTGATAATGGTAATCCATTATGGCCTTCTAGATGGCCTCTTAAAAAATTAGAAGAAAGAAAACAATTTTATATTGATTCTGGGACTCCTGCTAAGTTTTATCAAGAGTATATGAATCAAGCAAAATCACCTGAAGACCAAATATTTAGTGAAGAAGATATTAATGATGGTTTATATAAAGGTAAATTAAGATTTAGAGATGAAACTCAATCATGGTATTTAACATTAGACGATGGAAGGACTGAACATGTCAATATATACATGGGTGTTGACCCTGCTTCTACTCTTAGTACTAGGAACGATTATAGCGTTATTATGGTTATCGGTGTTACTGCTGATTTCGACTATTATGTTTTGGAATACTGGCGGAAGCGAGTACTCCCAATGGAGTGTGCCGATGAGATATTTAAAATTGCAGAACGATACAGACCAGTTAAACGAATAAATATCGAAACAATATCATATCAAGAAATGCTTAGAGATTATGTACATAAAAGAAGTAAAAAAGAAGGAAAGTTTTTACCTGGTATTGAACAAGGCATTAAGGGATATGGTAACCAAAAGAAAAAAGATAGATTATTTGAAGGATTGCAACCAATGTTTAAAGCTGGAGCGGTTCATTTGAAAAAAGATATGCATGAATTCATTGGTGAGTTATTAGATTTTCCTAAAGGAAGTCATGATGATACTATTGATGCATTTTGGCTTTCTACTCAATATGCAAAAGGAAGTAAAAAGATAACTTCAGAATATATTCTAGATAAAGAAACAGGCAAATGGAAAAAGCCCAGAAAGAAATACAATTGGATGACAGGAGCAAGGACTTGATTTTGATAACAAAAATATATTATATTACGAACTATGATTCCGATAGATAAAAGAGCAGAACAAATAAGACAGATATGGAGAAGGTGGCATGACGCCAGAAAAGACTGGGATGTGCATGCAAGAGAAGATATTGATTTTTATTTAGGGAATCAGTTTACTCCACAGGAAATGGATGAACTTCAATCAAGGAATCAATCAAGTGTTCCTTTAGACAGACTTTATTCTGCTATTGAACAGTTCAAGGCTATTATAACTTCAAAACCACCAAAGTTTTCTGCGGTTGGTAGAGAAGACTCTGATGTTAAACTTGCAAATGTATGGAAAGGTATTCTTGAATATATATGGGATATATCTGATGGCAATGAAGTATTTAAACAAGTTGTTCATGACTATGCAGTAACAGGTCTTGGTTATTTTTATGCTTATGTTGATAGAGAAGCTGATTATGGAAGAGGTGAAGTTAAGTTCACATATGTTGACCCATTTAGAGTAGCGGTTGACCCTAATGCAAGAAGTAAGTATTTTGATGACGCTACAGGAATAATGTTATCAACTATACTATCGAAGCCACAAGTAGTTGATTTATATCCGCAATTGGCTCAAGAAACTGAAGATGGTAAATTATTAATTGATGAGTTAGAAAACTATTCAGATGATGATACTTTTCCAAATACAACAAATGAAAGGACTAAAGGTTCTTTTACTCCTGATGTTGTTAAAGATTATGATAGAGAAGAAGGTTCAGAAAAATATCAATTAATAGAATATTTTAGCAAGGTTAAAGTTCCGTTTTATAGAATTGTAAATATGCAATCAGGGGAAGAAAGAGTTCTTGATAATGAAAACTTACAAAAATTCCTATCTGAAAGAGAAGTTGAGAAAGCATTTAATCAAGGATTACTTGATATTGTGCCTATAACACAAACAAGAGTTAAGGTGACTTGTGCTTTAGGTCAAATTATATTATATGAATATGTTTTAAATACTGATAAGTTCCCCATAGTTCCTCTTCCAAATATATGGACTAATACACCTTATCCTATGAGTGATGTTAGAAAAAACAAGGACTATCAAAGATTTTTAAATAAAACTATGTCATTAATAACCTCACATGCACAAGCTGCAGCAGGTTTAAAATTATTAATACCTCAAGGGAGTGTTGAGGATATTGAGGAGTTAGAAAGAGATTGGGCAAATCCAAATGCAACAATAGAGTATGACCCATCAATGGGTGAGCCTCATTTTCCATCACCTCAACCACTTGCAAGTTCTATTATGCAATTGCCTCAAATGATATCCCAATATATTGATTTAAATATGGGTATATTTGAAATGCAACAAGGAAATGCAGAAGTTGCTCCAAGAACTTCATCTGCTACGATGATGTTAGAAGATTTTGGGCAAAGAAGAAGTAAATCTAAATTAAGAGATATTGAAGGTGGATTAAGAAGATTAGGACAAGTGATATATAATTTAGCTAAAGGGCATTACACATATCAAAAAACATTTAGAATTGTACAACCCAATAATGATTTAACTGAATATATGGTTAATAAAAGAATGTATAAAGATAAAACAAATGAATTGAAAGCAATAGAAAATGATATTTTATTAGGGCAATTTGATATAAGAATTATTGGTAACTCTACAATGCCATCAAATAAATGGGGAGAATGGAATATTCACATGGAAGCTTTCCAAGCAGGGCTAATTGATAGACAAGAAGCTCTTGGAAGCACAGAAATCTATGATAAAGAAGGAGTTATGCAAAGAATGGATATTGTACAACAATTACAACAAAAATTACAAGGTGCAGAAGAGCAAATTAAAAAATTAACAGGTGATTTACAAACCTCTAATAGAGCAGAGGTTCAATCACGAAAGCGTACAGAGGTAGAAAAATTCAAGGCTCAATTGAAGGGCCATGAAAGTGAAAGCAAGAGTGCTAGTAAACTTGCTATTAATAAACTAGAGAATGCGGTTAAACTTGAAACTGAGAAATTACGAATGAGTAGTGACGCTCAGAAACAAATTCAGAAATCGCAATCAAAAGGAGATAAGTAATGAGTACATTAAAAAGAGAAAATCTAAGTACAACTTTAGGTGAAACTCAAGAGAATGTAGAAGTAGGCAGTCAACATGAAGGGAGTTCTGAGACTAATTGGGAAACTCAAGCTAAGTATTTTCAATCAGAAAAAGACAAACTTTATGCAGAAAATCAAAAACTTAAACAATATGAGCAACTTGGACAAGTATTGGAATCTAGACCAGATGTTGTCGAAAATATGACACAGATGTTAAAAGGTGAACCAAATCAAGAGCAAATAGAAGTAAGTCGAGATGAATTTGACAGTTGGGAAGCCTATAATGACCCACAATCGCCTTCATATAAGTTAAGAATGCAACAAGAAGCAAAAATAATCGATGAAAAGGTTAATCAGCGTCTAAGTAAAATAGAGCAAAAAGCTGGAATAGATTCACTTGAATCTCAACTTAGAAATAGAGGATTAAATGATGAGCAAGTTAAATCATTTTTTGAATTTGCAAATCAAAGTCCTGCAAACCATGGAATCGATGGTGCTATTAAAATGTGGCAAGCTGTAACTAATGTGGAGACAAGAGAGAATCCGCTAGATGCTATCCGTAACAATCAAAATCTTCCACAAAGTGGAGGAGTCCTACAAGGACAAAGTCCTTCTACAAAGTCGGAATCTGATAGTGCATGGGAAGCTATAGTGGGTGCAAGTGACAAGAATGTATTTTAATTAAATAACACCATCCTACTTGAAGATGCGAAAGCATAGTTGATAGAGGATGAAATTGGAGAAGTAAAATGGCAACAGTAACAGCTGGGCAATTAAAAGCCACAAACATTACAGCTGCTGCGACAAGTGCTGACTATGGTCAAGCACCTGACCAAAGACGATTGTACGACTTTGGGGACAGAGTTGCAGAGCTAAGTCCAGAAGAATCTCCATTTTTTGTATATTTAAATAAAATGTCGAAATCGCCAACCAATGACCCTGTTTTCAGATTTTTAGAAAATAGGTCTAAAATCGATTGGACAACTAGAAGTTTTGAATTAGCCGCTGATGTTAATGGTGGCTCTGCAGTAAGTGAAGGAACTCAATATTCTTTTACTGTAGATGATTCAAGCTCTGGTAGTGCAACTGATGTTAATTGGTTACAAAAAGGCATGGTATTTGCGGTTCAAGTACTAGATGCTGCAGTTGGAACTGCTTACGCTACAGTAAGAGTTGATAGCTCAGTAACTGATACAGGTTCAGCAAACACATTTACAGGTAGAGTTATTTCATTGCCTAGTTCTAGTTTTAGTACAGGTTATAATGTTCTATCTAATAATGATAAATGTCAAGTTATAGGCACATCTTTTGAAGAGGGCACAGGTTCACCTGATGTATGGTCAAAAGGTCTAGATGATGATTATGGTTATACTCAAATCTTCAAAACTGCTGCTGAAATGACTAACACTGCGATTGCGACTAATTTAAGAGGATATGCAAATGAATGGAATAGAATCTGGAATCTTAAACTAAGAGAACATAAAGTTGATATAGAAAGAGCAATGCTTTTCGGTCAACGAAATAGAGTAGATAGTATACAATATTCAGAAGGAATTGTAGGACATGTAATTAAAAATTCTGCACCAACTTCTGGAGATGCTAACTTATCTTATGTTCCAGGTACAGCATATAATAGAACATTAGCAGAAGGTGAATTCACTTATGATAGGTTATTAACTGACTTTGAAGTCATTTTTGACCCTGCAAGAGGTGGTTCATCTGCTAAATTAGCTTTAGCTGGACTTCCTGTAATGAGTTTGTTTAACAAATTCGGTGCAGGTGGTTTAATTAAAGAAACTAATGATGCTAATACATATCAACAATATAATATTGACAAGGAGTATGTGGAAGGTTCTTATGGACACAAACTATTAGCTGTTAATACTATACATGGTGATTTGAATCTAGTTAGAGAACCCTTATTTAGAGGCTTTTCAAGTGCATACATGATGATTGTCGACATGGGTCAAGTTAAATATAGACCTTTAGTTGGTAATGGATTAAATCGTGACACTCATATTATAACTAATGTTCAACAAGCAGACGAAGATTTAAGAAAAGATATGATTCTTACAGAAGCAGGTCTTGAAATAAATCTACCAGAAACACATTGCTTGTATAACTTTGAAGCGGTAACATAAGGAGGTTATGAATAATGAGAAGTGATGTATTAAATAAGAATAGTGCAAAATATGGCGGACGCGTGCAAAATGTTGTTTTTGTAACAGATGCAGCTACAGCAAGTATTTCAGCTAATGATTCAGGAAAGATTCATGTTATGCCTGACTTAACAGCTGATTGTACTATTACATTACCTACAGAAGAAGTTGGTCTTTCTTATGAATTTTGGTATGGCGGCACAGCTGCTGATGCTCAAGATTGGATTATAAAGACTACAGGAAATAGTAACTATATGATTGGTGGTTTAGTTGGACACGATACTGATAATGGTGGAGATGATACTGCAGTCATAGATTCAGATAATGATAGTAACTCACAACTTAGTGTATTTACTCCAATAGCAGGCACATGTGTTAAGCTTGTTTGCGATGGAACAGTATGGTATGTTAATGGTTCTGTTATTTCTGCAACAGATACTTTCTGTGCTTTTGCTGACCAATAAACCGAATCAATAAGGTTTAATAGTTTTGTAGAACTATGGGAGTTGTCGTATAAAGGATAGCTCCCAAATCTACTAAAAATTTTGATTAACATAACAAACCCATTCATGCTCAGCCAGGGCTTAGGGTAGGAGGTAAAAATGGCAGAAACAGGATTACACAAATATAGTGTACAAGAAAAACTCAACAAAATGGATGTTGACATTATTGACATCTCAGCCACATTAACTGGCGATGGAACATCAGGCGA
>CEUI01015836.1_pt1 | contig 10752 bp, 3 predicted proteins | sample 531411 | NCBI WGS metagenome assembly CEUI01 (sample SAMEA2622841, study PRJEB7988) | marine metagenome | isolation source: saline water (ENVO:00002010), including
GAGGTGGTAAATCTCTCTAGAAAAGAGCTAACAGGTCTTCGTAAAAAATGCACAACAACTAAGTATGACAGAAAAACTCGGCAAGCAGTAGAGGACTTGGACGAGGAAAAATTTATTACAGAATTTTCACGTTCCGTAATTAAAAACTGGAAAGGACTCACACTAGAACATCTGGAAACTCTAATTCTAGTAGATATTGAAGAACAAGATCCCAAAACAGAACTAGAGTATTCGGAAGAAAATGCGGAAACTCTGGTATCCTCCTCAACTGAATTTGATACATGGCTCAACGAGGTAGTCTTTGACCTCGATAACTTTCGTTCAGGAACAAAAGGAAGAGCTCCTAAAACGCCTAGACCTGTACTTCAAGAACAGTGAAAGTAAGATGACGCGAGAGCGTTATTTTAAGATGTGTGAACAACTGGGGAAAGAACCAGACGAAAATGAAATTCCTCCAGACTGGGAAGATTTCCCCGAAATAGCTGTACAAGCAATAAATACTTTTAGTGCTTTAGGTGATAGAGTATATCCCGATATAGGGTATATGGGTAAGGACTTTACAAATTTACCCTATTATATAGAAATGCACGGGATAAAAGATACAGAACTATTCTTAGAGATTCTAACTTATTTAGAGTCAAGGGCTATCGGAACTTCTCAAGAACAACTTAAAAGAGAGAGGGATAAGCTAAAGAGAAAACACTAGTGGCAGACACAATAACAGTTACTTATAGGGTTAATGACGATGGCTCTCTTGAAAAAATAACTAAGAGAGCCAACGCCGCCGCCTCTGCTACAGACAAGGTCTCGAATGCCTCTAGTCGGTACAATAAACAGCAGAAAGGCGTAGCAGGCGCAACTTCTAATAGTACCAAAGCATTTTCAAAAATGACTACAGGTATGACAGGAGGGCTTGTGCCCGCTTATGCCACACTTGCCGCACATGTTTTTGCAGTAACAGCCGCCTTCGGTGTTCTTTCTAGGTCTCAGGCAGTAAAGCAGCTACAGGAAGGCTTACTTTTTACAGGACGTGCCGCTGGTGAGAACCTCACAATAGTTACAAGAAACTTAAGAGAGATTACAGAGAATGCAATTTCTTCTGCTGACGCTATGAGAGCTTTGGCTGTAGGGGTTTCGGCAGGTTTTAGTGAGGACCAAATGGAAGGTCTTACTAAGGTAGCTAAAGGTGCCTCCCTGGCCCTTGGTAGAGACATGACGGATGCTCTCGATAGGTTAGTAAGAGGCGCCGCAAAGCTAGAACCTGAAATCCTAGATGAATTAGGTATTATGGTAAGGCTTGATGACGCCACGGAAAAATATGCAGCTTCTCTAGGTCTTGCAGCAGACGACTTAAGCCAGTTTGAAAGAAGAATGGCGTTTACAAATGCTATCATTGAGCAGGGCACTTCAAAGTTCGGTGCCCTAGCTACTTCGGTTGAAAGTAACCCTTTCAACCAGTTAGCTGCTACTTTCGATGATATGACTAAATCCGGGCTGAACTTTATAAACCTTGTAGTAGGCCCCATAGCGGGCTTTTTAGCAGGTAACATGGCAGCTCTAATAGCCACTATGGGTGTTCTTGGAACGGGCGTAGTGAATATGATGGTGCCGGCGTTAACACAAGGAGGTAGAGCAAGTGCAGAGCTAGCTCAGTCAATGTCCGACTCGGCAAAAGCTACTATCGCAAATACAAAAGCCACAAAAAATTCTCCTGCAGTTTTTACTAAGTTAAGTAAAAAAATGATAGAGGGTACTGCATCAGCAGAGGATTTAACAAAGGCACAAGAAAGTCTAGTAAAATCCGTAGCTACGCATAAAAAACAGCTTCCTGGGATGATTGCATCACATGGAGAAGAAAGTGCTGTTATTCAAAAGAAAAAACTAGTTATTCAAGAAAATGAAGCGGCACTCCGTCAATTAACGAGTGCCCAAGCTATGGAAACGCTGGCTACACAAAAAGCTGCACAAGCCGATGTATTAGCGGCAGCTTCAGCAGGGGACTTCAAATTAACAATTAAGTTGTTAAGAGCAGAAATAATTAGAGAAAGTCTTACTGTAAAGCTCGCAACTCTAGACAAAGGTATATTAGCAACAGCATACGCAAGGGTATCAATGTGGGCAGGCATAGCAGCTTTGAGTGTAAAAGCTTTCGGTTTAGCTTTGCTCCAAGCTGTTCCTATTATCGGTCAGGTAGTGCTTGGTGCCATGCTTCTCTGGGAAGGCGTTAAGTGGCTGTTTGGATCAGACGCAAAAGAGACAGTAAGCCCTCTAGCAAGCGTATTAGAGGAAGGAAAGGAGCGTTTTGCAGAGTTTCCCAATATCATTACCCAGATGGCAAGTAGCTATGAACTGGCTGCTGACGCTTCTGAGAGATACATTATAAGTCTAAAAACTCAGAGTGGTTTAATGAAACAAACCCTGACTCATATTAGGGATTTAAGACTAGCAGAAAACACAAATCGGGTAAGGGAGCTATCTGAAGCTAGGACTAGACTTAGTGCCATTGGAAGAGAAAGGACAACCGCAAAAGGTGTTGTAGCGGAAGGTGCTGGGGACAAGGGTGCTTACATGCGAAGGAATGAGGGCGGCTTTTCTCGCTTCATAGGCAACATTATGCAACGGATGATGGGGTCTAAAAGCGAGACTATCTCAGTGTCCGATATAAACGAGGCGTATGCCACCATTCAAGCCCTGAAGGAGGAAGAGGCGGCACTGCTGGACAAGATTAGTAACCTAGAAAAGGAAATAGGAGCGCCTCAGACCAGCACCGAGGTAGTCGACGCAACCAGGGAGTCGTATTCGAGATTCGCTGCAACATTACGAAGCCAGATAGAAGCCACTGCCAAGGGCAGTGCAGAGAATAAGCTTTTAACTGAGTCTTTGGCCGAAGTCAATGATATACTAAGTGACCTATCTGCGGATACTTTAACGGAGTCAGAACGTAGATTCCAGAAGCTATCAGACAGCCTAGAAAGAACTCGAAACGCTTTTAAAACCTTGAGAGAAATAGAGTCAGACGTAGACGCAATATTTGCAAAAGCTACTAAACATACGGGCATCTTCGCAGACACCATTACCATTATGGACAGAGGTCTTGATAGTCTTAAAAGAACAAAAGGAAGCGAGGCTATGGATGCTGCAATAATTGCTGCGTTTGGTGAGTATGGGGTTAAGAACGCGAACGAATTAGAGGAACTGCGAGATAGTTATGAGGCAGCCTCTGATTTCAGAAGAACGCAAGCAGTGTGGGAGCAGGATCTTTTAAATACGAGAGAGAAATTAAACCGTGCAGGACTAAAAGAAGTAGCTTTATTAAACCTCCAAGACCAGCAAAAAGAGACACGTGAGAAAATAGACGAAGAAATAAGGCTTGCAGAGAAGCAACATCTAGATGTAGAGAAGCAGAGACTCGAGTTAGCAAAGTTAACAAATGAGGAAGAAAAAACTCGAATCGCGCTCATTAAGGAAAGAGTAGATACTCAAACTCGTCTAGGTAGCGGTGCTATGGGTTCTGTAGCTTCTGCAGTTGGTTACGCTCAAACTAATCAAGGAGCTTTTTCTGAGGCCAGTGCTTCAGGCCGAATACAAATGTTATCAACAGCTGTAGCGCCCCTGATGAAGGACCTAGAAAAATTAGGTCCTGAAGGGGAGCTTATAACCGCTGCAATAGCAGGAACTCTTCAATTAGGAGAGGCCTTCGAAAGGGTAGGAGAACAGTTGGGCGCCCTCGGATTTAAGTCCGATATGACATTTGATAGTATGAAAGAGCATTTTAACGACTTGACTAGTCAGGAGAAGCTACAAGCGCTCTCAGTAAGCTTGCAACTCGTAGGCACTGCGGTATCGGCTTTAGGAAACGCATTTGCTGCGTCTTCAAGAAATAATATAGATGGAATTAATAGACAAATAGCCGCAGAGAAACAGAGAGATGGACAATCTGCCGCGAGTCTTGCTAAACTCAAAGCTTTAGAAGCTAAGAAAGAATCGATGAAAAAGAAAGAGTTTGAAATTAATAAAAAGTTTCAACTAGCTAATGCAATTATAGCAACCGCTGTAGGTGTTACACAGGCTCTAGCGATCCCGCTTATAGGCATCCCTCTAGCTGCAATGATAGGAGCTATGGGAGCCGCACAGATTGCGCTTATTTCAAAAACGTCGTATCAAGGCGGAGGGAGTGCCGGCTCCGTAGCCGCAGCCGCAACAGCTCCTTCTGCAATTAGCATGGGCTCAAGAAATAATAAAGTAGACATCTCAAGCGGAAGAGGAAATGCTGCAGGAGAGCTCGCTTATTTAAGAGGCGCTAGAGGCTCTGGTACAAGCGCGCGTGACTTCCGCCCCGCTTTCGCGGGAGGCTATGTTGTAGGAGAGCAAGGGCCGGAGTTGTTTATGCCGGGAGTCCCCGGACAAATTATTCCTTCAGGTCGAGGTGTCGGGGGACAAACCAATGTAAACTTTACTATCAACGCAGTGGATGCTGCAGGTATAGAAGAGGTACTTGTAAGCCAGCGAGGAAATATTATTGGTATGATTCGAGAATCTGCAAATGAGTATGGAACGGACTTCCTGGAAGACGTAGAGACCGAAGTATATACAGCTACGACAGAAGGCACGGTCTACGGGAGAGCATAATGGCGTTTTTGAATATTTTACCTGATCCAGATACTGAAATGACAGAGGCTGGAATAGATCATTCCAGCGGCAACAAAGGGCCAGGCTTTGCTAGTATTTCAATCACATCAAATGACAAAGTTATGATGAATAAGACAAATACAGGCAGGATTATAACCCGTAAATTAGCTACTCAGCAGTGGAAAGTAAAAATATCTTATAACCCTCTTACTCGGGATGAGTTTGAGCCTGTATATAATTTTTTACTATACTACGGAAAGTTACGTCCTTTCTTTGTTAGACTCCCTCAGTATGAGTCGTCTAGAAATTCTAGTATTACTACTAATAATATTACGGTACCGTCAGAAGTTTCCGCCGGTGCACAGTATATTACTGCCGGGGGTTTCGATGCCAACGCCACGGACGCCCCTAGACCGGGGGATATGTTTACAGTAAATGATAGCAATGATTCTCTGCACCAAAAGGTATATAGAGCAATAAGAGTAGAAACTCCCCAAGCAAACCAACATGAGAGTTCCATTAGCAGCAACACGGCCAGGATATGGACATACCCTAATGTATTGAGAACTGTATCAACCAGTGCGACTTTAGAATTTGGACCTAAAAACCCTAAAATGCGCGTAATCATGGACAGGGACGTGATCTCTTATAGCTTAAATACAGATAATCTTTACAAGTTTGACTTGCAGCTCACGGAGGCTTTGGCATAATGGAAAGAGACTTACATGCTAATGTAAAGAGTACCTTGCTGAATAATACTCCTTTTGTTTACGCTCATCTTGTAAAATTTGAGCGTCCTAACACAATAGGCAATTTGAGCAAAACAAAGGCAAGTACGAATAAGGAAAACTTTACATACCTTACAGACGCTTCTGTAAATCTTAAGTTTGATGACGGAAGCAAAAATGACAAAGGCGGCGATAATGGGGAGATGACCTATAATGCTCAAAAAGTATTAAAGGTTGGAGCATATAGTGAGACCATAACTGCAAAAGCCACAAATATGAATCTAGTGTTGGATTCTACAGCACTGGACGCAAGTGTTACAGCAGACACTTTCGAGTTTAGCGGTGCTACTATTATTACCACAGGAGACGATTTCCTTTCTTTAGGATTTAGAGAGGGGGATAAAATTACTATTACTGGAGCTACTACTGCTGCGAACAACACTTCTGTAAATATTACAAAATTTACAAATAGCAACAAAACTATTACTGTAGAGGCTTCTGATGCTGATGCTACTTTTAGTGCTTTTACTAATCAGGATGACTCAGCAAATGTAACTATAAAAGTAGCTTCTCCTGAAATACAGGGTCCTCTCTTTAATAATCCTGGAGACGACTCTGCCCCTGCCTACGCGAACAGAGCAGTCTTTATCTACAAAGCCTTTCTAGACCCTGATGATTATACCATCATAGGAACTCCGAACCTCGTTTTTAAAGGTTTTATAAATAGTACTCGAATAAAAGAGGACCCAGAAAAGAACTCTCAAGTAACTTGGCAGCTCACTAGTCATTGGGGTGACTTCAACTTAGTAGCCGGAAGATCCACAAACAATGCTTCTCATAGAGGTTTAAATCCTGAAGGGTTCGTAGAGCCTGCAGCGTTGCTTCGTCCTCAGTATGCTTATGATTTAGGGTTTATGCACTCGGATGTGAGTTTAAGCACCATGGCTCGCTATACAACTAGAGAGACCCGTCAAAAATTGGTGGGCAGAACGAGACGCAGTGTTTGGAGAAAGAGGAAAGTATATAGCCTAGTAGACGAAAACTATACAAAAGCACACGAAGTAGATTTAAGTATAGAGGTTCAATCCGATAGATTGCCTGTAGTGTATGGGGTACAATTTGTAGAAGATCCCGTAATAGTTTTTGCGGATACAAGCAAGACAACAGTGGCAGGTGCCACTACTGTTTATAGAATTGATGCACTTTGTGAAGGAGAAATTCAAGGTGTTTACGATTTTCATATCGAAGATTTTCCTCGTATATGTATAAATGAAAGTGATGCTACAGACAGAGGCGGGAATCCCGACAACGGAGATTCTAATGCAAACGATCATCCCGGGCCAGTTTGTTATGGAAATGCTGTTAAGGGACACACATTAGCAGGTGGTTCACATACATCTTCTGCCGCTATTCATGCAGCTTTTATTGAGACTGCAGGATACGCCTCGAGCGCCGCGACTTTTGTAGATGGGCATTTCACCATTGACCCCGACGGTACCGCATTCCACCATGCGAGTTTTTCTCAGAGAGCGGAAAAAATGGCTACTGCTGTTTACCATAATCTGACCGAACCTTCAGGTCTTCAGACTAGAAACACGGACGGAAGAGGAATAACGGACGGTCAAATTCATAAAGGGGACGATCCTAATAACTTTGGTATTACTATTAAAACTGGGAGTTCTCATCAGCAGGCTCATGGCGCCTTCGTCGCGCATGCGGCTGGCGAAGACTTTAAGCGTCAAGCAGACTACTGGGAAAGCGATAAGTTCAGCTACTGGGGGCCTAATCATAGACTACTAGATACCGCCTACGCAGCTATTCGATGTAGGATCAACGCAGACGAAACTGAAATTCCCGATATTAAGTACGTAGTTAAAGGTAAGAAAGTAGAATGCTTTAACTATGATTATAGTTATGAACCTACGGATGCCGCAAATACAGATGTTCTCTCAAACTTTCCGCTTGGGCAGGAAGTAGACATAGTTGCGATTGATGCTTCGTCTGGTGCGGGCAATACCTATGTTTCAAATGCTATAATTATTGATAAGTTTTCCCATTTTGATGGTACTTCTGAAATACACAGGTTTCGAATCGGAAACACTTTGGGGGAGCCTATAGATATTTCTGCCGCACTGCCCAGTGTTACTAGAACTGCTGGACAATTTACAGAGGGTAGAGTATATAGAATCGTATCAGCGGGTAATACGAACTTTACTTCAGTAGGTGCTGCAAATAGCACACCCGGTACTATATTTACAGCAACGGGTGCAGGATTGGGTACGGGTACAGCGCTCGAGATTATAACTCAATTTAGGATGAAGAACGGCGATAATTACTGGCCGATGCAGCTTTATAGTCATAAGATTCAGGACGGGCAAGAACTTGGCGGCCCTCTTGAAGTAGATGCTACTGGAGTTTCTGGGACAGAAAATGGTGCGGTCGTATACACAGTTGCTTCTGTACCCAGTTGGCTAACTAATAATACTGAAGTACTCTTACATCCGAAAGCGTCAGCCTCTAGTGCTACTTCTACTTTTAGATCAGAGCCTATATATGTTGTTACCGTAAGTAGTAGTACAAGTATTACTCTAAAAAATACTGCAAATGCGGGAGAATTTAGAGCTGCGCACACTATTAGTGGTAGTGACGAGCTTCCCCGAATCGTAGCAAGCAGAAGGGTAAAACTGCAGTCAAGCCTCAGTGACACTGCAGGCACTTATGACGGCAAAAAACTAATTCTATATAGAAATACTCCTTCAGGTGTAATGACTCAAGAAAGAGTTATTACGAACTATATAGGAGGGTCCGATAGCATAGCAGAAGTTTCCGTACCTTGGGACCACGGTTTCTCTCCTGACGTACATAACTTTAGCAGTTCTCCATATGATAGTAAGGAGGATACGTATGATATGCAGAATAACATACGGGATGCTCGAGTAACTATTAATCCCGCTATGCAACTGCTGGATTACATGACAGGAGTATACGGCAAAAATCTAGATTTAGAAGATGATATTGACTTGGCAACATTTCAACTCGCGGGAAGAACTTGCGATACTCCATCAGACATCATTCTTACCGTAAACTCCGAGACGACCGTTGCGGCGGGAGATGTATACAAAAAGGAAGATACAGCAGGAGCTCTTGTTTGGCAGGCTCAAGTAAAAACCGCAGGTACTTACGCCGCAGGTTCCGAGATAGTATTTACTAATTGTATTGGTAAAATAAATAGAGTGTGGGATAATTACACCTCCTATACAGAAGGAACTCTTGTAAAATACAAAGGTCTTGTCTACACAAAGGATTCTGGGACAGGAACGGTAGGTAGTCCTCCAACAGGTCTTACCGCCGTAAGTACCTTTGATATAGAAAAAGTATCTGGTACTGGTCCAAATGATATAACAGCGGATTCCAGCACTGCTTCTAAAATAAAATACTCTCTTTATGATGCTGATGATGTAAAATACTGGAGATACTATGGGTGGGAGTCCAGAGACCAGAGATGGGCAACCCGGCACCAGGTAAACGCAACCGTAGATACAAAAATATCAGTGTTTCAAAATGTAAACAGCTTTTTGCAGCAGTTTAATGGAATACTTGCCTATCAGTCAGGAAAGTACTCTTTAAGTGTGGCAACTCAGACGGACACTATCTCATCTAATATCTCTGGAGGGTATGAGCAAAACGCTCGTTATATCACAAATGACGATATAATAGGAAGTGTAGACGTAAAGGATGCCGGACCTAAAAAGTCTTTTAATTCAGTAGAAGCTAGTATTTCGGACCCCGCCATTAAGTGGGGGGATAGGCAGATAAGCTTTTATGACTCCAACTATTTAAAAGCTGATAGAGGGGTTAAGAAGGGAGGAAACATATTAGTTTCCGGTATAACTAATTATCAAAATGCTAGAATAGCGGTTGAAAATTATCTAAGAAAGAGCAGATTCGGCCTTAGTGTTACTTTTACCATGGGGCCTAAAGGGCTAATTCTTTTAGCTGGGGATACGATAAAACTAACTTACGATAGGTTTAATTGGTCCGAGAAAGTATTTAGGATAACCAATCTTCAGTTTAAAGAAGACTGTACCGTTCAAGTAAGCGCCCATGAGTACGATGATAGTATGTATACTATTACCGGACCCACCGCTATTGATATAGAAAATTTAGATAATAAAGCAGGATTAGCTTCCCCTGTTAAACCCCCTACCACTTTAGCGACTGAAACGTCTCTAAACGAAATAAAGCTAACGTGGACTAGGGCGGATGATGCTAGTGCAAATACTGTTACAGAAGTATGGATGAGAGCAGGAACTAATAACCGTACAGGAGCTACGTTAATCCATACTACGGGAGGGATAGAGAATTCTTATACATATTCCGAAGTAACAGAGACAGGTCCACATTACTTTTGGGTTAGACACAGGAGGCCTCTTGTTGGTAGTCAGGGTATATCTACAAATGTAATAACAGCAAGACACTCCGATTATTTTCCTAGCAATGCTACCGAAGGAGTAGAGGGCAAAATTGAGCGCTCAGACTTTACTCCCTACAGCATATGGACATTTCCGAGTGACAACCAGAGTTGGGCGAGTACCAACGCAACGCTTACGCATCAAGGTGCTGCCAAAACAACTCTTTTTGAGGCGACCGACGCCGGCCCCTTTATGCATATTGGCAGTTTATCGGTTACTGGAAGTGAAAATCCAATAATTCGCGCTAAAGTTATGCGAAAAGCGGGCTCCGGTTGGGCTGGTACTGTGTTTTACACCACTTCCGGGCATGGTCATTCCGCCAGCTATCAGAAAGTGATAGCAGTCGACCCGACGGTTACAGATGAGTATACCATTCTTGAGTGGGACATGGCCAGCCTCAGCGCCGGCGGTGACGATTGGACAACCAGCACCATCACAGGTATCAGGCTTGACCTTGGCACCACATCTTCTGACGACTTTCGTATTGATTGGATTGCTGTTGGCAAACACGACCCCGGATTGAGCGGGACCGTTGGCGCAGTAGAAGGAGTCAATACGTTCGATTCAGACGGTGATCTCATAACGTCCATTAACAACAGCGACGTTGTTTCAGTGACACGCAGTCAAAATATACAGTGGGTCTACGACGGCTCCAACCAAAGCCCTTCGTCAAATACCTTTGATAGTATAGTAGAGTTCTCTCGGGGTACCTCGGTCATCTCTACAGTGACAATTACCTTCGATTATGACGGTGACGATGACCCTAATAAAGTCACAGTATCGAATACAGCAACGTCGGGAGAGGCATGCACCATTACCGCGCACCACGCGGGCGGCGGCGTGAACGATGGGTACGCGACGTCTAAAATCGTCCATAATGACAGTGGGACGATAGCGTACGTTACCGGAACAGCAACAGCTAC
>CEUI01018601.1_pt1 | contig 10744 bp, 16 predicted proteins | sample 531411 | NCBI WGS metagenome assembly CEUI01 (sample SAMEA2622841, study PRJEB7988) | marine metagenome | isolation source: saline water (ENVO:00002010), including
CATTTGTAAAAAACGATTTGATGCATTCAAAGTAGTATCATCTTCCCAATAAGGAATTTCTAATGTTATTGCTACTGCAGTATTTCCAGCATTTCCTATTTGCATAGATCTTGCTGCTTCCATAGTAGCCAAACCTTTAGTTGCACTAGATTGAAATATTGGAATAGCATTAGTAGAATCAACTTCTTGAATTGTTTCAAATAAAACTTGTCCTTTACCTCTTGATGGTGTATTCCTTTGAACATTACCTGTGGGTAATTCAGCTCCTGCTGTGGCAGATCCGTATCCCATAAATTTTCTCCTTTTATTCTATATGATAATTAACAGAACCAAGTGCACTAAATTGTGTAGTAGATGCAGATTCAATAAAGAAAAATACAACTTTTCCTGCTTCAATTTCTTCAGTAGCAACATTTAGTGCTTGATTATTTATAATAGTATTAGTACAACTAATTCCGTCTAATGTAGCAAGAACTGTTCCATTAGAAAGATCTCCTGCTGATGTACCTGTTCCTGTAGCTATATCATATTTTAATATATGTACATTAAAACTAACACTTGCTTCACAAAAAACAAATATATATGCGCTATCTATATAAATAGCATATGGAAGATACCACATACTACCCATCATTGTTTTAGAATATACAGTAGCATTACTACTAAAATCTAGACTTGTCATTGGATCAGCACCATTTCCACCAAATGCAGCGTTGTGGGCAAATGTATCTCCAGATCCTGAAGCCATTACAGGATTAGTGATCATAGGAATATGATATCCTCCAGTCGGTGTAAAATCATATAAAGCAAATTCTCTACAATTAGTATTTACATATTTATTATTTTTCCCTGCAGTGACTTGTTGATTTGTAGAATCTACATTTAAAAGATTCTTAGAACCATCTGAATTTCTTACTCTAAATACTGATGTACTATCAGCTGCAGGTTCCATTATATGAACATGTCTATCAGAAACAGCTAATGCAGTTTTATCACCCTTACCTGTATAAATTTGCTTTACAGAAGAACTAACTCCTCCATTATTATTATTTGTTTGTAAGATATCTCTATAAGTTGTCTTTATTTCTTTGCCGACGAATGACATAAATTTTGTTCCATTTTTATAAGTAAATATAAATCTATTTTAAATAAATTTAAATATATATTTTTCCTATGTTGAAATTGTCTCAGGAAGAGCTGTCGCCTTCATAATAAAACTAGCATAATGACCTGATCCAGTTCCACCATATTCTATTTTTGGTGTTCCTGTTACTGATGATGATTTAACTCCCACATAATAAGTATAACTTTGACCAGCCGTTAAACCTGTTATAGTCCAAGTATGACTTGGTGTTAACATTGCATTTCTACCATTGTTATCTAAAATATTTTCTTCATGATGTGCTCCAAGGCTATTATACCCTGATGTTGCATTTGCATCAGATAATCCTACATATAAATCTCCAAAACCAGAACTCCCTGCATGAAACCTTCCGATTTGTGTAAATATTTCAACATTGCCACTTGGAGGTGCTTTGAATGTAACACCATGCTCATCTGTTTGTACAACATAAGATGTAGTTAAACTATACGATGCTCTAGCTTCATTTAAACCTATATCTGTATATCCTAAGATCATACCTGCATAAGCACTATTTGAGGCACTAAATTCAGTTCCTGCTTTTTTAGCTATAAAATTACCATCGTGACTATCTAAGACTATATCTCCACCTGAATCAAATACAATATCTCCTGTACCTGAAGACTCAAATTGCAAATGATAATTTGTTTCTGATCTAAATTTAAATGTATCAGCCGTATCCATATCTACTTCAGCAAATGGTGTTCCTGAATTTAAAAAATACACATCTCCTGAACCAGCATCTAAACTTATTTGCCTAGCTGAATCAACATAAACATTTCCTGCTGAGGCACTACTTGTTTTTATTTCTAATTTGCCTTGATTATTAAATATAGTTCCTGTTCCTGCTCCAGCAACAGGGTGAAAAGTTAAACCTGTTAGAACATTCCAAGATAAATAATTTGTACCACCTACAGCAAAAGTAATATCATACCCATTAGCATTGAGTTGTATATCTCCTGCTGCAGTTATAATAAAATTATCATAAGAATTTATTTTTTCATTGTATATTTGGTCAACAGTTAGATTCTTAGCAGTTAAATCTCCAGAAATTTTTACATCATCTTTTGATAATTGTAAACCACTTACTATATCACCTACTTTTAAACCTCTAAAATAATCATCTAATTTTCTATCATTTTGAATAGAAACAGGATTTTTCTTTTTAGGTTCGAAATAGTTTCTAAGAGATTTTAATAATTGTTTTAATGCCATTAGTTGTCACTTTTTAATCCTTTTATAAATCCATTAACAGCAGCGCCTACAGTATTATTAACAAGATCAACGAAATATGGCTCTATTGTAGCATTCCATAATTTACGTGTAAGTCTCCATTTAGCTAATCCTAAAGTCATCATTGTACCAGCCCAATAAGATCCTGTTTCAACCCAACTATATATATCTTCGTTAGGAATTCTTTTTAAAAGCCATAGTGCTATGGCAGAGGATCCTCCACCAATTATTGTTAAAAAATTATTATTTAAAAAATCCATATTTTCTCCTTTACGGTATTTGTTTTATTAAATTATTATTAAGTCGAACTAATCCTTCAGGAGGATCAGTTCCTTCAAAAGTTATTTTTAAATTAGCATATTGATTTCTTTTTGGTAATATTGATGCTCCTAAATCTGCACTTATTGCACCTGCATCTTCTTTACAAAAAATACCACCACCTAATTTAGATTTACGTTTCCCAAATGATCCTAATTTTACTTTCAATTCCATTGTAAGTTCTTTTATTTTAATTGAACTTTGAGGAGTTAAAGTTGCTAAAGGAACACTTACATTTCGATCATTTCCATCTTTATCAGGTAGTTTTATATCCAATGATAATGGATTACCATCACCATCAAAATATTTTTTTAAAGCTTCTATGTGTTGATTTTCAGCTAATGCTTGTGCTTGTACAACAGCATCATATAAGCCTTTAGTTAAATGATCTAAAAAACTACCTTTTTTATAATTATTTTCCATCAGATTTTGCTGTAGAAGTTCCTTTACCAATAGAACTATTAAGCATATCTAAAACTTTCATAAGGCCCTCAGGTTTTTCCTGTTTACCTTTAACTGACACAGTATATTTAGCAGATGTATCAGAACTTCTATTACTTTCAGAATGATGTGAAACTTTACCTTCAAATGAAGCTTTCCAACATGCAAAACCACAAGATGCATTTACAGTCGCACTTGTATCTGTAGATGATTTTGTAGAACTTTGAGTTGAAACTTCCATATTAAATTCAACATCAATACTATCAACACATAAACTTGGTATATTTATAATTGACAATAATGGAACATCTAACTTAACCTCTTCTGTTCCATCTTCATAATTAAAAGTAACTGATTTTGTATTACCTTTATCATCCATACCAACTTCAGTTATAAATGAAGCAGTTGTTGATGCTAAAGATTTCTGTCCTTCTGCAGCCGCCAATAATGGTGCAGAAATTAGATTTTCAATAGGTAAACCAGTAAACTGATTTGCTATTTGATTCGAATCCGCCATTTTCTATCTCCTATTTAATGATATAAAACATTATTAACATAATAAGTTTATCTAAAACCCATAACAAAATTAATAAAGATAATTTAGAATTAACACCATTTTGATCAATATTTTTTGTTTTCATTTTTTTCTTGCATTCGTAAAAACTTGTCCCTAAGACCATTCCCACTAAGCTTAGCAATAACTTCTACTAAAGTTTTGTAAGAATTTTCAATTCCTTTTTGTTCAAGTTGCATTTTCTTTTGTTGATCTATTAACTTCACTATAATAGATTCTACACGATTAAAAGATTCTCTGAGTTCTTTTTGTAATTCATCTTGAATAAATTTATTTTGTTTTTGGATAAATAACCAAAATGCACATGCAACTACTAACGGGACACCGTAGGTTTCTAATAGAACTAGCCAATCCATTGATTATTTTGTTCCTAGATATGTTACCAAACATGTTATAATAAAAACTAAACTAGATCCTACACCAATAATCCAAGATATGATCTTTTCATTTCTACCAACTCTTCCATTTAGTGTTTGTAGATGATCATGATTTGCATCAACTTTTTCTTTAATATATTGAAGGTGAGTTAAAACTATTTCTTTATATTCACTTGCTTTCATCTTAATTCAAAATGTGGAAAGTCATCAAATCTATTATCATTGACTTGAAAATCTTGATCCCAATCTCCTCCCCATCTTAAATTAATTCCCATAGATTTAGCAATACCTAAAACAAATCCTGCAAATAATGTTTGACGTTCTCTATCTTTCCAATTTACTGGATAAGGTGTAACATCAACTGCTCTGCTAGGATTAGTATTATGACGACCCATAGGGTATTTTACTTTTGATTTACCTTCAGAAAAATATTGATTCTGTTTCCTTTCGTCTCTATGACCTTCTAAAACAGAACAATCAACATATTTTATAACTTCATTGAATACTTTTTGTAGATCTGGATGACATGTTGCTAATCTTCTTTTAGAACTTTTTCCAAAATAAAATGACATTTTATGGAATTAATGCTAATAATTTAGCTTTAGTATCATGAGATCCTGTAAATTCAATATTGTTATTTGTTAACCACTCTTTAATTTCTTTTACAGTATTATCTGTTGTTGGTTTATTATTAGTAGGAGGAAACTCATTATGATTACCTTTCCATTCTATTTCACCAACAACCTCAATATCATATTGTCCAGATTTTTGAAAGTTTTCTAAACGCTTTTCAGCAATATCTTCGATTCGGCCATATCCATCGTATCCACAAGGTGCATTACCTTTAAATTTGACTTGTTTTAATTTCAAACCATTCTCCTTAATTTTACAATAGGGGCAATGAAAGTGATACGTCTTTGTGAATTTATCATTGCCCCATTATTATTGATTAATGTAAACTAATTAAGATTGCCAAGCAGCGGCTGTATCTTGATCATTTTCACATAATGATATAGCTCTTACTTGATTTGTATCTTGTAAAAGATTACAACCATAGATAACATCTGTCACCATTTTATGAGCAATATATTGCATATCATATTCAGCAACTGGAGTAGGTCTTTTACTATAAGCAATACCTAATGCAGATTTATGTACAACATAACCACCAGGTCTTCTTGTATCTGCTAAGGCAGAACCGTCTTCAGCTGTTGTGTCAGCATGAATCGCATCATTTCCAACTTCTGGTGAATGAATAACTGGCATTCCCATCAAAGTACCAACAGTACCTTGTGGTAAATTAACAGAACCTATTTTGCTTACATGAACGAAATCATCTAATTTAAATAAAGATGCATATAATCTATTTGATAAAACCATTACACATTCTTCAGGTCTTAAATTAACTGAGTACATATAAGTAAGAATATGAGATAATCTATTTTTATTTAAAACTCTATCTACTGAGTCATCACCATTGTCCATTTGGACTGCATTCAAGCCATTTGATAATTTAGTGAATAAAGCTTTTTCAATATTTAAAGCTAATTTATATCCCATTGAACTTGCAATTCCAGTTGTTAGATCATATGAAGCTTGCGTTTTAGCAAGATTATCTATCATAATAGCAGTTACATAATGTTGATCAACATCTATAGACATTTCAACTTCTGTATTTGTTGTGAAATCGACTGGTTCACCTTGTACTTTAGCAGCAGCGTCTGCTACATCTTTATAGGTTGGAATATGAATTTTATCACCTCCACCTGCTACAAGTGCAGAATAATCTGTTGCAATATTGCCCATAACTAGGCTTTTATGAAAAGACGCTCTTATTGCGTCAGACCAAATTTCTGGAATAAATACATCTAATTCAGTTTTTAATGTTTGGTCATCAGCATGAACGTAATGAGTTGTTGCCATTAAATTTCCCCTTTTTTAAAACACTCTTTCAACTGTCCTTTACAGAGACCTTCATTTTGAGTGCTGGCTTACGACTATTAAACTTATTTTTTTGCTTGATCTTTTTGGAAATAATTATTTACCATAGCTCCCCAATTTTCTTTTCGTTCTTTATCAGTCATTTCATCATAGCTTTTTTCCATAGATTTAGAATCTATATTACCATGCACAACTTTAGGTTGAGTTGGTTTTGCTTTAACTTTAGAAACTACTTTTTTCAATTGAGAAAGATTAAGATCATTAAAAAGTTCTCTATCTTCTTCTGGCAATTGTTCTAATAAAATTGATTTTTCTGATTTTTGATATTGCATATAATCATCAGAATTTTTTTTCCATACATTTGATTCAGATTTTAACTTTTCGTACATTTCTTTATATTTTCCTTGTTCTGCAAGTTCTTTTTCATCTTTTTCTTTTTTGGATTTTTCATATTTTGCTAGTTTTTCTTCTGCCGCTTGCGCTCTTTGCCTCATTTTTTTAGCGTAAGCTTGTTCCTTTGATAGAGCATTATCCTGAGCATCATGCTGTGCTTCAGTTTGATCGGACTGATCTTGTACTACTTCTTGAGTCTCACTGACTTCATTTTCTGGTATCATGTGTTATGATCTCCTAATTAAATTAATAAAAATCTTAGTGTATTTTAATCATAATTTATTATAAATTACAACAATAAAAAAATAAAAAATATATGATTAATGATGCATATAAAAAAGATTGGTTTAACTTTATAGATTATAAACCACATGCAGGACAACTTAGATTGCACAATCCCCCAAATGGAGAATTTGATTATAATAAAAACCCTCAAGGTGCAAGATTTATTGTTGCTTGTTGCGGGAGAAGATGGGGAAAATCACATTCTGCTGCTAAAGAAGCTGAAATAGTTTTATCTAAACCAGATCAAAGAGTTTGGATAGTTGCACCTAATTATGGAACTAGTGAAAAGATATTTAGGATTATTTGGGAAGATATGATCATAAAACAAAATATGCCAACTAAAAGAAAATCATTAAAAGAACAATATATACAATTTGAATGGGGTAGTTTTGTATGTGGAAAATCTGCTGAACATCCTGATTCATTAATTGGAGAAGGTTTAGATCTTGTTATAATTGATGAAGCTGCAAAAATAAATAGAAAAGTTTGGGATGCTTATGTAAGACCAACATTATCAGATAGAAAAGGTAGAGCAATCTTTATATCAACTCCAGATGGATTTGGACAATTTTGGGAATTATATTTAAGAGGTACTAAAGAAAAACAATGGTATTCATTTAATTCTCCATCATGGGAAAATGAATATGCTTTTCCTAAAGGTACTAAAGATATGGATTTAGAAGAAGCTAAATCTAATTTATCAAAAGAAATTTTTGATCAAGAATATGGAGCTAAATTTACATCATTAGCTGGAAGAGTTTTCCCTTTTGATGATACAAGAGATGTTGGTAATTTTCCTTATATTCCTACACAACCTGTATATTGTTCTATGGATTTTGGATATAGAATGCCTGCAGCACTTTTTTTTCAAGTAATTAAAAGAAAAGATAAAGATCATATTTATATAATTGATGAAATAATACATCAAACAAGATTGAAGTCAGACGAATTTTTTGATAAGATAATGGCTAAGCCATATAAAGTAGTTAAATTTTATGGAGATCCTGCTTCTTATCAAGTTCAATCATCTATAGGAATGGGAGAAGCTGAATTATTTTACAGGAGAACTGGAAAAAGAATTTTTTCATTAAGAGATAAAATATCTAGATCTATTACGGCAGGTGTTTCTCATATTAGATCATTTATTGAAAGTGCAGATGGTGAAAGAAGACTACATGTAGATAAAAAATGTAAAGGAATTACTGAGGATTTATTAAGTTATAGATATGCAGAGCATAAAGATGGAACACCTTTGAAAGAAGAACCTCTAAAAGATGGTTTTCATGATCACGGAATCGATGCATTAAGATATTTCTTAGTAAGTCACATACCAATCAAACAATTTAAATATAGGACGGTAGCAAAATGACAAAAACAGTAGAGGAATATATAAAAGAATCTTTACAGGATTCTAAAGTATTTAAAGCCGCGCATAGAAGAAGAGAAGTTAGAAAATTTCTTGATTATTATGCTGGAGATAATACTCAACAATACATTGAAGATAAATTTAAAATAGCGGCATTTAAAGAACATCCACCATCTAATTTTAATATAACAAAAAGATTTATAAATAGAATGAGTAGAATTTATACATTAGGTGCAAATAGAAATGTAAATGCCACTTATGATAAATTAACTTATGTTAAAAATTATAAAATGAAGCATATTGAAAAGATGACGAGATTGATTGGTACAATCGCTACTAGAATTACTATGGAAGAATATAATGGAGAATTATATTTTGATTACCATCCTGTTTATTATTTTGATCCTATTTTCCATGAAGATCCATATCATCCTATAGCAATAACATATCCTATATTAACAGCTCCTGAGGATCTGGCCAAAGTTGCAGATTTACAATATGCTTATTGGGATGATACTAGATATGTTAAATATGATGAAAATGGAAAAATTTTAGAAGAAATAGAACACGGACTAGGAGTATTACCTTTTTGCTTTACTCATAGAGAACATCAATTAACAGAATTCATTTCTCCAGGTGCATTTGATATAGTTAATTGTAATGAAGATATTAATATTATAATGACAGAAGCTGGTTTAGGTATGAGATTTCAAATGTTTGGACAAGCAGTGATTTCAGGATTTTATTCAGATGATAAAATCATGAGAGCAGGATCAGATGAAACTATAGTTCTCCCTGAAGGATCAACATATACATATGCTACAACTCAAACTAATGTTTTACAAGCTATAGAATTAATTAAATCGAAATTAGATCTATGTGCACAAAACAATCACTTATATGTACAGTTTGCACAAGATGGTGGTGAAACACCTAGTGGAATTGCTCTAAAGATCAAAGATCTAGAGAGATTTGAAGATTATCAAGATGATATAGAATTATGGAAGATATATGAACATAAGTTATATGAAAAAGAAAAAGCATTGGCATCTCAATTTGGAATATCATTACCTAACAAATTAAAATTAGACTTTAATGAACCTGAATATCCGATGACTGTTCAAGATCAAATAGCTTTAGACAGTTTCCATTTAGAAAAGAATTTAATAACTGAGGCTGGATTAATGGTTAAATATAATCAAGATCTAACTATAGAAGAAGCCCAAAAAATAATAAATGAGAATAAAAAAGTAAATGGCGAAGGAAAAGAAGAAAAACAAGGACCAGTCTTTAGTAGATTACGTGGTAAACTTGAGAAAACTGAACGACCAGATCAAGATAAAACCGCCTAAAGCCGATATAGAAGACATATTAAAAGACCCTGAAGAATATGCTAAGGAATTTGTAGAAATTGCATTCGCAAAATATGTACCTGCATTCAAAAAAGCATTCAAATTAGGTAAGAAATTAGCACAGGAATTAGAAGATGGCAAAGAAAAAGTTTAGTTATTCAAAATTAGCACAACAATTACCTGATATAATGTCCTTTTCATTAAATCAATTAGGAAATAAGATCAATAAAGCTATCCAAGATGGAGTCCAATCTGGCAAGGATATAAATGGTGCTAAATTTGCTCCTTTATCACCTGTATCTAAAAAATTACGCAAAAAAGGTGGCCCTCCCCTAAATGTGACAGGAAATATGAGGCAAACAAAGAAAATTCCGGCGACAAAAAAGAAACATAGTTTTATTATTAAAATGGATGCAAAAAAAGGTAAAAATAAAAGAAAAGTACAATATGGAGCATATCATAATCAAGGATATACAAATAGTCCTAATTCAGCTTTTCCTGGTACAAAAGTTCCTAAAAGAGAATGGTTTGGCATTCCTAAAAATATGAAACCTCCTAATGGTAAAGAATTTAATAAATTCGTTGAAACATTTGAGGCTAAGATCAAGAGGGCCGTAGAATTATGACAGAATCAGAATTAATAGCATTATTTGGAGATGATTTCTTAGAAGTTATTGAAGCAATTGAAGCTGGATTACCTCCAGCAATGGAAGGTTTAGTTCTAAATACTATGAGCAAAGTTCATTTTGACACATTGATCTTTGGTAATAGAATAACACAATACTCAGAAACACTTATAGATCAGGGCGTAAAAACTTCATTCATTAGTAAAGCATTACAAAGAGATCTCAAAGCTGGAGGACGTATATTTGGTGAATTAAATAATGCGATTAAAGCAAATCTTAAAGAATTAGTAAATCAAGCAGGTAGATTAGGCCAGATGGAAACATATGGTGATAAATATAAAGAATTTATATGGATAACTGTTAGTGGACATAGAGTTTGTAATGATTGTGAAGGCAGAGCAGGTACAGTTTTAACTTTTGAAGAGTGGGAAAGTGAAGGTTTACCTGGTTCTGGTTGGTCTATATGTAGAGGTTATTGTTATTGTGTTCTAGATCCTACAGGAACACTTTCGAAGAAAGTTGATGCTCCAGGTGACATAAAAGAGCCTGGATATAGCATAAAATAACTCCCCAAGCGCAAAAAAGCTAAAAAAAGCGTAAAAAAGTGAAAAAAAGTGAAAAAAAGCATGTCCAAATACCCTGGGCTTTAGTAATATATGATAGTTGATAACAAAAACAAAAAAACGGAGAAAAAAAA
>CEUI01027133.1_pt1 | contig 10744 bp, 8 predicted proteins | sample 531411 | NCBI WGS metagenome assembly CEUI01 (sample SAMEA2622841, study PRJEB7988) | marine metagenome | isolation source: saline water (ENVO:00002010), including
CCTAAATGAAAGGCTTGTCATTGCTCAAGGTATAGAACTTTGGAAAGAATTTGATAAAACACAAACAGCAATCAAAGCTCAAAATATTGAACTAGAGAAAAGCATTGAAAGAGCCAATTTATTAACAGAAGAAGAACAAAAAGCTTTTGATCTTAAACAGCAAAGCGTTGAGTTGATAGAAAAATATGGAGAAAAGTTGGCTGCTCCATTAATTGAAATTTTAAAAGAAAATCAAGCGCATGAAGCAACTATCGAAGCAATCAAAAAGAAAGACGAAGCAGCAGAAAAATTAAAAGAGCAATATAAGGAAATTGGTGAAACAATTAAATCAGAAATTACTGATTCTTTAAAGTCGGCAATAAAAGGAAGTAAAACATTAGGAGAGGCTATGGGTAATGTCTTGAACAGTATTGCTGACAAGGCTTTGGAGGTTGCTTTGAATATGTCTTTATGGGGTTCAACAGGATCTGGCGGTATGCTAGGGGGTTTGTTTAGTGGAATCTTTGGGAAAGCAAATGGTGGTCCCGTCAGCAGAAAAACTCCTTACATGGTTGGAGAACGTGGCCCTGAAATCTTTGTACCTCATAGCAGTGGAAAAGTTATTCCAAATAACAAAATAGGAGGAGGTACAACTGTTAATGTTACTGTTAATGCTACGGAGTCAAACGTAAGTGCTAGTGGTGGAGAAGCAAAACAATTAGGATTAGCTATAGCTAGTGCTGTTCAACAACAGCTAGTCAAAGAACGTAGACCTGGAGGACTTTTAAGCGCATAAATTATGGCTAACTTTCCAACAACAGTAAATCCAACCTACGGAGCCTCAAAAAATAGTAATCCCCAAATAAGAGTTGCAGCTTTTGGTTCAGGGTATTCTCAAAGAAGTGTTTTTGGACTTAATCAAGACTTGAAAAACTGGAGCTTTACTTGGGAAAATATTACTGAGACAAATGCTGATGAAATAGAGACATTTCTTGAGGCAAGAGGAGGAGCAGAAAGTTTTAGTTATCAACCACAAGGAGAAGCGGCAGCTAAAAAGTATATATGTGTTAATTGGTCAAAAAGTATTCCATATCAAAATAGAGCAACAATTAACGCTACATTTCAACAGGTAGCGGAAGCATGACGGCTCCAACCTTAACAAGGGCATCTTCAACCCCTTTAAATACTGATATTAGTGTTTCAACTGAAACCAATATTGTTTTAGTTTTTGATCAAGCGGTTGATGTAGAAAGTGGAAACGTTGTTCTTTATAAAGATTCAGATGATTCTGTTGTTGAAACAATTGCAGTCACAAGTGGGCAAGTTACAGGAACAGGAACAACAACAATTACAATTAATCCTAGTGTTGTTTTAGAAGGAAATACAAAATATTATTTATTAATTGATGCAACTGCTTTTGATAATTCTGGCGGTGAATCTTATGCAGGTATTACAAACCCTTCAGAGTTCTTTTTTAGAACAAATGTTGTACCTAAAACAATACAAGAACAGATACAAAGCCTTGAGCCATCATCAGTTATAGAGCTATTTCAATTACATGTATATGTAGATGTTAACAATGCAGATGTAAGTACAATGGTTACTAATGGGGCCGTAGAGTTAGATTCTAATACCTCTGTTTTTTATTATTATGCAGGAACAAATGAACTTTATGCAGATATAAAATTTGGGACACATTCAGATGGTACAGAAATAACTTATCAAGCTATTCCTTGTGAAATAGATGGATTTAAGCGTACAACAACAGGAACATTACCAAGACCTACATTTACGATTGCTAACGCTAATAGTGCAATGTCTGCCTTGCTTCAAACATTAAATAGCAGAGGACAAAAAATTAATTTTTTAGGTGCAAAAGTTCAGCGTATTCGTACTTGTAAAAAGTTTTTAAACGCTTCTAATTTTACAGGTGGATCAAATGCAACGGCTGATCCTACTGCTATTTTTGAGGCTGATGATTCTTGGTACATTGACCGAATTGCTTCAGAAAATTTAAACGCTATTTCATTTGAACTTGCAACAAAATTAGACCTGACGAATGTACGTCTTCCTAAAAGGCAGATTATGGAATATTGTCCTTTTAAATACAGAGGCGAGGCGTGTGGTTATACAGGAACGAAATACTTTGATATTGACGACAATTCAGTAACAACTGAAGCAGAAGATGTTTGTGGTCATCGTCATGAAAGCTGTAAAAAAAGATTTGGAATGATAGATCAATATGGGCAAGTAGTTATTTTTGCAGGAAAACCATTACCATTTGGAGGTTTCCCAGGTGCAAGACTTCAGATGTAAGGCAAAGACGCACGCGCTGGAAGAGGCTCCTAAGGAGGCGTGTGGTGTCTTGGTTAATAACACATATTATCCTTGTCATAATATTGCAGATCAGTCTGATGAAATCTTTGTCTTAGATCCAAGAGACTATATAAAAGCAAGAGCTAATGGAAAGATTCAAGCAATTATTCATTCACATCCAAAAGGAGGCAAGGCAAGTCCAGCAGATCAGACAGCTTGTTCACAATTCAAATTGCCTTGGCATATTTATTTGATTCCAGAAGATGAGTGGATAACTATTTTTCCTTCTTAGTATCCATTAATCCGTTTAACTCTTACTATAGAATCAGCACAAAGGTCGTTTTCTAGATATGCAACGGGTGTTACTCCTAGATGAATTAGGAGAAAAATTCGGTGCAGTGCATGAATACTACAATCTTCGCACGCCTGCTGATGCAATAAAGCTTTTATGTATTAATCACCCTGATTTTCAAAAAGAATTACTGGAATCAGGTGAAAGAGGTATTGGATATAGGGTTATTCAAGCAGGAACAGATTTTGGATTGGAAGACATGTTGCTGCCTTTTGGTAGTAATGATCTGATTATTGTGCCTGTAATTGGTGGTAGTAATTTCTGGAAAGTACTAACAGGAACAGTATTAGTTGGAGCAGCGTTTCTTACAGGTGGAGCAAGTTTAGCTTTTAATTCGTTGGCTTTAGCTAGTCCTACTGTCGTAGGTATTACAACAACAACGTTAGGAGCTATTGCTGTAAATACTGGTGTTGCTTTAGCTCTTGGCGGTGTTGCTGAAATGCTTTCACCTCAACCTGAAGGGCCATTAAATATAATAGGAAGTGCTTCTCAATCAGGTGACACAGGCCCAGGCTCTTCTATCAGAGGAATGGACGGTGCTCAATCCTATTCCTACCGTGGTCCTGTTAATACAGTTGGAGCTGGTGCAGTTATCCCTTTAGTTTTTGGTCAATGTATTGTTGGAAGTCATACAGTTACAGCTTCAGTTGAAGTAACAGATGAAAGTGATCCACTAAGCGAATGGATTGGCGCACCTGGCCCCTCCACAATGAGAGTTAATGGAGAAAAACCAAATTCAACATTTACACAAAGTGAACAAGCAAGTATTGGAATTAAACTAAAAACTTGGACCGAACAACTAATCCCTACTCAACAAACAACTGATCCTAACTATACAGATACTTCTTTTACCTATTTAAGATCACCAGGGCAAAATAGTGCTTCTGGTTCTGTTGGGATTCCTTTAAGTAAAACAAGCAGTGAATATAATAATGAAGGCTTGAAAAGCATCGCAACGATAAAAGGCGAGGGGCCGAGCGATGCAAGGTTTGATACGTCACGCTTTCAAATGGCTTTCTTATTAGATAATGGCTTACATGACAGAGCATCAGGAATTGGAACAGATACAACTTATATTGATGGTTTTATTACGTTTCAAATTATAATAAAACAGGGAAGTAATACTGTAGGAAATACACAATTCACAGTGCAAGGAATGCTTCTTGATACTCAAGAGTACAGATGGGCAACGGAGTTTAGTTTTGCTAAAATAGAATACAAAGATGACTATGTTGTTTATGCCAAATTGATTGATTTTAGTGGTGATCCAGCAGTGAATACATTAAGACTTGATTACATGGGTTACAACTTTTTAGGAGATTAATTAAAAACAAATGGTATTAAAATCTACTTCTATTGTTAGAGTTGTTGATGTCCTTTGTGAAGGACCAATACAAGAATTAGTTGGATGGAAAAAAGGTGTTTATTTAAATGAAACACCTGTCGAAGATTCAAGCAGTTCACCAGAAAATAGAAAATATAATTTTATAGAAACAATTGAAAAGCCAGGAGAAGATCCTAAAGAAGCTAATATTGATTTACATTTTAGAGAAGGAGGAAGAACACAAAAAGAAATTCAATTTCTTAATCAAAATGAGATAGATAGTCAAACAGTTGTATCTGTTAGTAAAGAAATCGGTGAAAATTATAGTGAAACAACAAATGAACAAAATGAGGTAATAGATAGAAATTATGGAGGTGGTCAAGTTATACAAGCATTAACAGATCAATACATCGACAATATAAAACTTACATTTACAATCCCATCTTTATTTTCTAGAGCAAAAGAAGGATTAGCAAAAGGTCAATTATTTAATGCAATTATTCGACTTTTTGTTTATACAAGAACATCAGGGCAAAGCTGGCGACAAGTTTGGTCTAAAGATATTGAAGGTATTTCTATTGGTGAGTATCAAATACAAACACCTTGGATTAACATTTCAAGTGATCAACCATATGAAGTAAAAGTAGAAAAAAAAGTTAATGGTGAAGATGATTTTGAAATTAAATATACAGACTTTACAGATGAATCATTACAGAAACAGCCTCTTGCAGTTGATCGTGGTAATAGGGTTTTTCTTACAAGTATTTCTGAAAAAATTTATAATCATATCAACTACAATCATACGGCTGTTGTTGGGATGGGTTTACCATCTCGGACGTTCCCTCAATTACCAAATAGAGCATATAAAATTAAAGGCTTACTTGTACCGACACCTCATAATGCAAATGTACGTGATGATGGCAGTTTAGAGTTTCCAGCAAATGCAAACTTTAATGGTCAATTAGTTGATAGATGGACAACATGCCCCGTTTGTATTTTCTATGCGCTTTGCACAAATAAGACATGGGGTGCAGGTGATTTTATTGCAGAAAGTTCTTTAAATTGGGTTGATCTATATCCTCTTTGTCAATATGCCAATGCGTTAGTAACAACTCCAGATGGAACCGAACCACGTTTTGCAGTTAATACAGTTATCGGTAGTCAAAACTCTGCACATAAGTTAATTCGTGATTTAGCCTCTATTTTTAGAGGGATGATTTTCTGGTCTTCTAATACAATTCAAGTCGCAGCAGACCATGGAAACTTAGATGGAACAGATGTTTCACCTGTTCATCTTTATAGTAATTCAAGTGTTATTGGTGGATTATTTAATTATGCTGGTTCTTCTTTAAAAACTCGTAGTACATCAGTCAAAGTTCAATATAATGATCCAGAAAATTTCTATAAACCTAATTTTGTTATTGTTGAAAATCAATCATTAATTGATAAATACGGTTATCAAAGAAAAGATATTACAGCGTTTGGATGTACATCGAAATGGGCTGCAAGACGATTAGGCCGATGGATGATGAAGGTAGAAGAATTAGATCAAGAAGTTGTTAGTTTTTCAGTTGGACTTGAAGGCGTTGCTGTTTTCCCTGGTCAAGTTTTTGAAATAGCAGATACATTAAGAGCAGGTAATAGATTATCAGGACGTATAGCAACAGGTGCAACAACTACTGCAATCACATTAGATGCTTCAGCAGTAGGAATGGAAGGTAATTATTTAACTTGTGTCTTGCCTGATGGAACTACTGAAAGTCAGGAAATTATTTCTGTTTCTGGCAATGTTGCAACAACAGCAGCTTTTAGCCAAGTACCTCAAGCTCAATCAGTTTGGTCTTTCAGTGTTAGTCTTGCCTTTGATACTCAGAAATTTAAATGTTTAGCAGTTGATGAGCAAGGTGATGGGACTTATACAATTACAGCTTCCCAATTTAATGATTCAATTTATGCGGCAGTTGATGATTTAACAAATGAGACAAGAATACAGGAAACACCAATTAGTTTTTTCAATAGTCGTCCAAGACCTCCTGAAAATTTAAGTTGGTCATTCTCTCAAGTAAGAATAAACAATAATACTGTTAATAGGATCACGTGGAGTTGGGATAGGGGAATAAGTGGGCCTTCAACAGTATTTATCGTGGCTGTTAGAGGTGGTTCTAACCCTAATGATTGGGTTTACACTGAAACAAATGCAAGCACCTTTGACATTGATAATTTACAACCAGGAACATCTTTAGGTTTTGCTGTTGCTTCAAAATGGAATTTAAATGATCGCACGTCTATATTTACAGGGCAATACATAACTATTCCATCTCCTACTGCAACAGGTGGAAGTAGTGAGGTCACTGTTGAAGTTCCACTGCCTCCTGATCCTACGCAAGTAAGTTTTCATCCAACATCTAACGATGAAGGAAACTTAGAATTTAAGGTTCCAACATCTTGGGGTGGAAATATTTCAGATTTAACAGTAATCATTCGACATTCTTCTAAAACTGATGGTACAGGAACATGGCAAGATTCAACTTTATTAAGAGAAGTCGAAGCTAATACAAACTTTGCTGTTTTGCCATTAATTAATGGAGAATATCTTGTTAAATTTAAGGATAAAAATGGTGGTAAAAGTGCAAATGCTGTTAGTGCAATTATTAACATTGCTGATGCAATTCCTAGATTAAGTCAATCAGTAAGAAGAGAAGATCAAGATAGTCCACCATTTCAAGGTCAAAGAAATAAGGTGTTCTATTCTGAGGAATATGACGCTTTAGTTTTAGATGGAACTGATCTTATTGATGATAGATCAGAAGACATGGATACATGGGGATCAATGGATTTCCTTGGAGAATTACAAACTAGCGGAACCTATTATTTCAATAATTATGTTGATTTAGGTGGAAAATTTAGTGTTATTTTTAAAAGGTTATTAACCACCAGAGGTCTATATCCTAATAATACAATTGATGATAAAGCTGCTTTTATAGATACATGGTCAGATTTTGATGGAGCATTAGCAGACGAAACAGATGCAGATATTTATTTTAGAATTAGTGATTTGGCTCCTACTGTTGGTGATTTTGATACAGAGGATGAGGATTATTTGCTATTAGAAGATGGTGACAAGTTAGAGCAAGAGTTAAATACAACTTTTAGCGAATGGATCAAGATGGAAACAGGAAGATATACAGGCCGAACTTTTCAATTTAAATGTGTTTTATCTTCTACAGATAAAGACCAAACTCCCATTATTGACGAGCTTGGCTATCAATTACTGTTTGACTCAAGAACAGAGAGCTTGACCTTAAGTTCAGGGGCAGCAGCTAAAGATGTCACTTATGCAAATGCTTTCTATGAAACTCCTAAATTAAGTATTACGGCAAGCAATATGGCAACAGGTGACTATTATACAATTACAAATGAGGCTCGAACTGGTTTTACTATTACATTCTATAATAGTAGTGGTGCTGCTCAGAATCGAGGTTTTAGCTACACCGCTGACGGTTATGGGGCCGAAGAGTCCTAACTTATTCCTCCAAACCCCTTGCTATCACTAGGTTATGTCGACTCACGATTATGTTATTGCAAACGCCTCTGGAAGTAGCGTAAGAAGCGATCTTAACAACGCATTAGCGGCAATTGTCTCAAATAATTCATCGTCTTCTGAGCCGAGTACAAAATACGCTTACATGCTCTGGGCCGATACTACAAACGGCATTTTAAAAATTAGGAATAGTGCTAATAATGCTTGGGTTGAGTTATTACAATTAGACGGAACTTTAACAATGGAGGACGGGGCAGAAGCCTTGCCGGGACTGGCATTTAGAGATGATTTAGATACGGGTCTATACTCTCCAAGTGCTAACGTAATAGCTATTTCAACGGGTGCCACTCAAAGGCTACAGCTATCTTCTGGAGGAACTGTTTTTAATGAAGGTGGTGCTGACGTTGATTTTAGAATTGAAGGTGATTCAGAGGCAAATTTATTTTATGTAGATGCTGGTAATGATCGAGTAGGTATTGGAAGCTCAACGCCTGCGCGTGTTTTTGATGCTACAGGTTCTAGCAATCTTGGTATTGCACTGGTTAAAAATACAGCCTCATCTATTTCTAATGCTGCTTATACCTTTATGGTTGATAGTTCCGCACATACGAGCAATATGAGTTTGGCTGGTGCAATGTCTGTCGATGTGAACGGTGGAAGAGCTTTTACAATTAATGGTTCTGGAGAAGTAGGGATAAACTGCTCAAACCCCCACGATTTCTATGCAGAGAAATTAGTTATTGAAGCAGGAGCAGAAGAGGGGATGACGATTAATAGAGGTGCAAATTCAGGTACTAATTATATAATGTTTGCGGAAGGAACTAGCGGAGAAGCAAGATATAGAGGTTGGGTTGGTTATACGCACAACTCAACAGCAGCGGATGGTGTTCTTACTCTGGCGGCAAATGGCTCAACAAGGGCGGTTCTCAAAGGTAACGGTGATCTAAGTATTAGTGACGGAAACCTAATAGTAGCAACAAACGGTCACGGTATTGACTTTAGTGCTTCTGAAGGCGGTACAGGAACAAGCAGTGAAGTATCACTTTTAGATGATTATGAGTCTGGTACATGGACACCTGGCTTAACCGTAGGCACTGCAACCCATTCTGGCAATAAATATATAAAAGTCGGTAAGGTCGTTCACTTTTGGGGAAGATTATGGTCCCCATCTGACGTTTCATCAAGTGCTGACTTTACTATTACGGGATTACCTTTTGCTGTAGCAATATCAACCGCCGCAGGTTCTGCTTTTGGTAAAGAAGTAAATCAGACAGGTGCTACAACTGTCTACGTCACTACTTCAGAACAGATACAAATGTATGGTCATAATTCTGGTAATGCTTGGACTAGAGTTATATATACCGACCTAGCAGCTGATTCTTCATGTGAGATTTATTATTGTGGAAGTTATTATACTAGTTAAGACTTAGACCGTTAGCACGTCTAAAAACTACGCCATAAACCTGTTTTAATCGGAGATTAATCCTAAATGGCATTAACTAAGACCCAAGAGAACGATAAAATAGAGGTCACTCAACGTTGGAATGTTGGTGTTCGATGTGCAACCGTTATAAAAGATGATGGGGTTGAAATCTCTCGTTCTTTTAATCGTAAGGTATTAAAACCTGGCACACTTGATGCAAGTGATAACCTAGTTGATACAGACCTTAGTGGAGAGGACGCAGATGTAAAAGCAATTGCGGAAGCTGCATGGACGACACAAGTTAAAGCAGACTTTAAAGCTTTTTTAATTGCTAACAAAGACACTACACCTTCATAAATATGACAACTCAAGAAAGCGAATTGCAAGCTGCAAAAACTAGACTTGATGCAAACTTAGCAAGTTTACAGAAAATACAAGATGATATTAAAAAACTACAGGAAGAAGGGCAGAAATTAACGCAACCACTTTTAGAAGACCAAGCAATCGTAAGAACATTAGAAAAAATAATTGCTGAATCTGAACCAAAAACAGATTAAACTAAAAGTAAAAAATGGCAGATCGCAAAGTTACGGCATTAACTGAACTAACGGCTCCCGTAGCTGATGATGTTCTGCCAATTATTGACACTAGCGAGTCATCAAACTCGGCTAAGAATAAAAAGATTCAATATACAACGCTATTAAGAAACCTACCGTCGGGAAGTAATACGACTCCTTCTTTAGGTTGGACGGCTGATAGTGGGGTGACAGGTTTATATAGATCTGCTGCAAATACTCTTTCTGTTTCTGTTAATCAAACATTAGTTGGATCATTTCAATCAAGTGGATTACAACTAGGAGCAGGAACACCGGCGGCGCAACTTCATTTATTTAGTTCAGATACAACCGATCAGATCATATTTGAAAATAGTGATGCAGGAACTGACACTGCTCCTGACCTTGTTCTATATCGTAATTCTGCTAGTCCTGCTAATTCTGATAGTTTAGGCAATCTTGTTTATAGAGGTGAGGATTCAGGTGGTAACGCTCACGATTATGCTTCAGTTGTTGCATCAATTGGAACAGTAACCAATGGATCAGAGGATGGCATTCTTGATTTAATGTCTTCAGCTAGTGGAACACTTGCTTCAAGAATACGCTTATCAAATTCAAAAGTTGGGATACATGAAACGGCTCCTGCTTATCCTTTGCATCTGACAACAACGGCTGCTGGTACTTCTTTTCAAATAGAAAACAGTGCCGATTCAGCAGCATCAACGGCTGATATTTGTTTATATTCCAGACGTGGAGCAAGTGGAGCTGGTCAAGATAATGACGTTTTATCTACGATATTTTGGCAAGGTAAAAACGATGCTGGAACACCTGAAACTGTTCTTTATTCGTCAATTGAAGCGAAAATAATTGATGCTTCTGATGGTACAGAAGATGGGCAGATTAATTTTAAGGTGATGGATGCGGGAGCATTAACAACACAATTTTCTATTGATGCAAATTTGTTAACTGTTGGTGATGCTGTTGATATTGCAACTAATACAAGCACAGGTACAAAGATAGGAACTGCAACAGGTCAAAAGATTGGGTTCTGGAATACAACACCAGTTGATCAACCTGCTGCTGTCGCTGATTTAGCACATAGTACAAGTAGCGGTACTCTTCCCACTCCTGATGGAACAGTGAATATAAGTAATGCTGCAAGTCCTACGAATGCAGAATTGTTGACCTATTGCGTTGAACTTGAAGCAAAGCTTGAAGCTGCTCTTGCTCGCCTACGGGAAACTGGTTTAATTGC
>CEUI01063130.1_pt1 | contig 10733 bp, 14 predicted proteins | sample 531411 | NCBI WGS metagenome assembly CEUI01 (sample SAMEA2622841, study PRJEB7988) | marine metagenome | isolation source: saline water (ENVO:00002010), including
TTACCAAATACTTCAAGAGATGCAACTGTTATTTTTTGGTTAATTTGTAAATCATCCGAAGTAGTATCAGTACTGGGATCAGCAACATCAGAATCAAAATGAGCTTTGCTATCATATTTCTTGCCTGTTCTTTTGTTTAGAACTTCTTCCTCAGCTTTAGCCGGTACTACAGGTACTTCCTCGCCGTTTATTATAACTGTCTTTTGTTTTTCCGTCATTATCGTCCTTGTCGGTTGTAAGGTTTATAACATCTTTTCTTGTGCTTGTTAAGACTCTTGGTGTGCCGTCTCGGCCTTTTCCTAGGTTTTGGTCTAGGTACAAAGTGTAAAAATTTAACTCTAGCCATTTTCCTGTGATCTGTCTATTTGGGCATAGCTTATAGCACCTTGAATCTTACTACTGCCTGTTGCTGCTTGCACTGTTATTGAATCACCAGCTTCTAAATTTAAAGATTGAGGTGTAGCATTTACTTGTGTTTTTGCTGCAATGTCATCTCTAAAAAATTCATATTCAGTACTTGAGTCAGAGGAATCCACTAAATTCATGTTAACTAAAATAGCAGATGAAGAATCATTGTTTGCACAATATACACTTTTTACAATAATTGTAGCGTTAGCTGGACACGTAAGTGCAGTAGTCTTTGATGTTCCAGTTTGTTTAAAACCTTGATTTTTATATTGTATGGTCATGATAAAAAATAATTAAAAGCTTCTCTTTCGTTTTTTTGATCTTGTTGATATGAAGTATTCAATTGGTTTTGTAAAGTTTCTAAAGCTAAATTAATTTGTCTAAAAGAATCTGTGTTATATTCTTTTGGTGGTTCAGGTAAAAATACTTGCACTTTAGCCATTATCTTCTACCATCAGGTTGTATATCAAATCTAAATTGACCAAATCTCCAACTTTCATTTAAACTATCATTTTCTATTTTTATAGCAGCTAATCTAGCTCTTGCCCTTGTGTCTACCTTATCTGTAGATGATGTAATTGTAAATGGTCCTAGGGGTGAACCTTGTTGCACATTAGCAGGATAATCTCTTAACTCTAAAGTTACTTTTGCATTTCCATTTATATATTTAAAGTCAGGAATAAATCTTCTTACTTTTATAAAAAATTCTCCATCTCCTTGAGCATCTAAATCAAAGTCACCAGATTTTATAAATGCAGAAATAGCATTTACTGTACCATCAGCCAATACTTCATTTGTTCCTTTTTCATGATCAAAAACTCTTGAGGCACCATTTGATACTCCTTGAACTGTAGGTGTATTTGGAGCTAAATTAGCTGTAAATTCGGTTGCAATAGGATCTTCAAATACATGGCTATCTTCATAAGTTGTTCTTGCCAAAGTTCCTGTAGTCCATGTTTGTTCAGCATAGTTGTAAGTTACGACTCTATCTATAAAGTTAGAACTTGCGCTAGGATAAAACCATGAGATCTCAGTATATAAACTATTGTGAGATCCACAAGTAAGTTCAGAACCATTCGCAAAATTTAAACCTGGAGTATTATCATTTGTTTGAAATACAAAATCTTCTACAAGTGAACTTAATGATTTAACAGTTCCATCAAATACAAAAAACCCACCCGAATCTGACATCCAATAAACGGCACCATTAGCATATACAATGGCGTGTTGACCTATGCATCCACAGTTTGATCCAACTTGTCTAATACTAAATGTAAAAGGTGGACCTACAAACTGCATTAAATACGCTGAAGTATCAGTTAAAATAAGAATATAATCTTTCGCCTTTGCTGCTCCTACTATTTTCGTTCCACTATCAATTCTAAAAGAACCTGCTGTGTTTGTTGATGTTGCTGTATAGTCGGTTAAAGATTCTTGATCTGAAAATCTAATAAACATTTTATCCTGTGTAGTTGAGGTTCCAATTGTAGTTTCAGTGCCTAACACAATTAAGTGCCTATCTCTATCAGAAACCATTGTCATAACAGATTTGGTAGGAGCTCCAGATAAAATAGCTGCTCGTGTAGCTACTCCAGTGTTTGGATTCCAAGAAAAAGTTGCACCGTTTTTAATCGTTGCAATTAAAAGTTCACCAAAATTATCAAGTGACCATGATCCCGGATCTAAAATTACGTCTGATGACGATCGAGCAGTTCCCCATGTTGAAGTTGACCAAGTTCCTGCACCCCATCCAAAACCAAAAGTTTGTTGTAATGGTCCTATTTGAAAGTAAGCTTTTAAATCAAGTGTCCCATTGTTTGTAGTGCCTGAGCCAGATTCATTAGCAGCCATTTGAATAGTAAAAGTAGTAACAGTAGGTGTTGATTTTACTTCAAATAAAATATCATCAAAGTCCGCAGCAACATATCCTGTTTGAGCTGCATTAAATGATCCTGCGTTTACAAATGTAACGATGTCACCTGAATTAAGATTGTGACTTCCTGAAGTAGTAATTGTTACAATATTAGATCCACTAGTCGTTGATATATTACAACCTGATTGTGCTAATGAAGTATCAAAAGGTGTTATGTCAAAATAATCATCACCATTATATACATATAAAATTTTGTTTGTGCCGAAAGCTATGTATCTTCTTCCTTCTAAATCTGTCCAGCTATGAGAAGCCCTTGCTGCACCTATTAACTGTTTGTTTTTTATTTCAGACCAACCACCAATTTTTTCAGGCATGGTGTATCTAAATCTTACAAAATCACCATCTACCCATTGGTTTTCTGCTCCTGAAGCAGAAGCTTGTTTATTAAATCCTGGTGCAAATTGTACTTTTGTTAAAGGCATGGCCTAATTATACACCATAAGAGTATATCTATAAAGATTCACCTTTTAGGCTATTTTTGATATACTATATTTAATACTAATCTAAATTCTTCATCAGTGCATGTTGTCCCTGAATGAAAAGTATCACTTGGAAATGTAATTAATGTATTAGCTTTTGATTTTATTTTTTCATTTTTAAATCTAGTGTAGCCATTATTTGTATTTAAATATAAAATAGAGGTCATAGCATCAGGGGATGAGCTATCTTGATGATATTTATGTTCTATTATTTTATTGGTTCTAGTTAATAAATTTAGTTTAATTCTAATTAAGTTTTCTATTTTTAATTTATAAAGCAAAGGTCTTAGAACATCAAAATGATTACTTGAAATATTATTGTCTATGTAAAATATATGGACAAATTGTTTATGTTTATCTTCAGCATCATTTACACCTTGTATGTACCATTGAAACAAATGGCTTAACACCACTTCATTTAAATTTTTAAAAGCTACTTTATCTAAAAAATTTCTTCTTAATTTCATTACTCTAGTAATATGTTGAAGGCAATGGAAATTCTATCTTTTGTTTTATTTAAATTAGGTTTTACTCCATGCGCTAGACAACCAGGAAAAATAAATAAATCGTTTTCTTCTATATTCATTAATATTTTAGAGGCTGTGTATGGTGTAAATGTTTTTTTACAATTAGCCCATGAGCTATCTATAGTGTTAAATGGGTTTTCAAAAAATATCTCTCCACAATTTTTTGGAGTTTTTACATAATAAACACAAGAGATCTGTGCGCCACCATGTGTGTGCACTTCATTATAATCTTTGTAACTATTTATATTTGCCCACATAGAACCCATTTTAGCAATACCACATAAAGACATAGTATTCATATATTTTAATAAGTGTGGTTTTATTTGTTCTTGTAATTCTAAAAAATCATCTTGTTTTAATGAAGGAGCAACTGCACCAGAAGAAGAAAAAATAACAGCATCTATATCATTTGATTGCCAACCCATATTTTTAGGATTACTTATATTTCTACCATTGTCTTTCTTTTTCAAATTTTTTAAATATTTTACTATACTATCTACATTTAAATTTAATTTAGTTTTATAAAGACCTACACAAAATAAGTTATGAATCATTTTTATTTAAATTGTTTTCCAGTTACCCAACAAACTAAAGAATTTCTTTCTCCTTTTGTTACTGGTTTGACTTCATGCAACATATAAGATGGAAATAAAATTAAGTCTCCTTGCCCTTGTTTCATTTTTTCTCCTTTATCACCCTCATATATAAATAGTTCGCCACCTTCATATTTTTTAGGATCAGTAAGTTGTATACTTAAAGATAGTTTTCTTACGATCATGTTTGTAGCTCTATCTGTATGTTTTCCATATTTATCACCAGGAGCTTTGTAATTTGTAAATTGAAAACCTTCGTTTAATCCAAAAATATCAAACTTAAAAAATCTATCATTAAGATTTAAAACAACATCAGTTACTTTTCTAAAAGCCCAATCTAAATCATCAGTAGCATAGAGCCAACAAATTTTACTTGATCTAATACTATCTATTTTATTTTTTCTTGTTCTACCTTGTATTAAACCTTTAGAATGTGCAATCTTGATTATCTTATTACACTCTTCTTTTGTAAAAACTTTTTGCCAATAAGCAAAACTACATACTTGATCTAAATAGAGATTCCAAGCTGGGTTGTTAATAGGTTTTTTCATAATATTTCTATATCACCAATAAACACATTTAATGTTAATCTTTCTTTTAAACAATTTAAATTTGTAATGCCATGATATTTTTTACCATCATAGGATATTAAAGAATTAAATTCGTTTCCAACAATAATATGTTTTTTCTTATCTTCATTAAACAAAGTTGTTCCAGATTTAATATCACCTTTTGATAAATATATCACCCCTGCTATTATCACATTTTTATCATAATGAAAGTGTGTTTTACCTTTTTGTCCATGTTTTATTTTACTAAAATAAACACCAGTGTTCTTAAATCTATATTCATTATTTGTATAATAGTTTTTTATAACTTTGTTAACTATCAAAGAAAATAAATCTCTATTAGTTTCATGTAATGATTTAGTCCTTAAACCAGGCCAATTATCTTTTCTACTTGGAGGATAGTATTTTAATTTTTTAGATATATTTATTATATCATCAACATTGTCAAAAAAATTTTCTTTTATTATTGTCGTGTACATTTTGTCATGATGTTAAAATTATATGCTATTGTAATTCTAGTTTTATTAGAGTTTTCTTTTTCTACACAATGTTCTAAATAAGATGGAAACACTATTACACTTCCTGGAATAGGTTTATAAAAATATCTTTCATCAAAAATTTTGTTTTCATCACTTTTTATATCATTACTTCTATTTGCAAATGGTCTTTTAAACCATAGTTTAGCATTTTGATTTTGATCTGATTTTAAAAAATAAATTGCAGATAAACTATGTGCAACATGATTATGATATTCTTGAAAATTATTTTTATTATAAACATTAAACCAACCACTTATACAACTAAAGCTATAATTAATTTTTAATTTATTAATATAATTTGCTAGAGAATTCATTACGAAGTTATTTATAGTTTTAAATTTATTATCTTTTAATACATTATGTTTATCAATTGTTGTATATGTATCTTTTGATACCCAGTTTTCACCACCACTTTTAATTTTTTTCTTCAATTTAGTAATATGATTTACTAAATTTTTTTCAAATTTATTGTGGTCATCAAAAAAATCTTGTGCCACTATACTAGGAAATAAGTAATTAAAATTCATAGTATTTTAACCAAAGCTTGTCTTTCTCCAAACATTTCATATTTATATTTAATTTTATTTTTTCTTACAAATTCTTGCCATGCTTTAAATTCTCCTTGTTTCCAACCTACATAACTTAAATATTCATCAAATAATATTAAGGTGCCAGAGGTTAATTTTTTTGAAGTTAGTATATTTAAAATTTCTTTAGTTGATTCATAAGTATCACAATCTATATGCACAAAACAAATTTTAACATTATTTAATTTTAAAAACTTTGGTAAAGTATCCTTAAACCAACCTTTAATTAATTTTACATTTTTATTAACCAAAGGTTTTTTTCCATTTAAAGAATAATTTCCTTTAGCAAAATAACCACCTTTCCAATCTTCTTGAAAACCTTCAAAAGAATCAAAACCAAACCAAGTTTTATTTGGATATCTTTTAGAAAAATAGTTTATGCTTTTTCCTTGATGAACTCCAAACTCCATACATAAACCATTTATTTTTGAATGTTTTATTTTTTCAAGAGCTATCTCCCACCAACCAAAGTCTGTTACAATAACATCTTTTAAATATTTTTTTATGTAATTTGCAGATTCTTTAGCAGCTTCTTCATATAAAAAATCATACGCATCTTTGTAAACAAATAATCTCTTTCTCATAGAATGTATATTTCACTTATACCATCCTGCTAACATAAATCTATTACTTTTTTTTATTTGTTTTACTTCATGGTACATAACACCATTACTAAAAATCACTATTCTCCCTGGTCTAGGTTTGACTGTGATGTCTTCAATAACAGTTTCTCCACCATCAAAGTCATTATTTAAATATATCAAAAAAGAAAATTTATCACCATTATCAATATGCATTTTCATATAAGAGTCCACAGGCCACATAACTATTTCACAATTATCTGGTTCTAAAAAATTATAGAATTTAAATTGATTGTTTATTCTTTCAAATATATTTTTTGGTTTAATTTTTACAGTAAATGTATTTCTATATTTAGAAGCTGGTGATTGTTTAAATTTTTCTATGAACTGATTACATTCTTCTTTAGATAAAAAATTATCTACACGAATAAAAGTTTTATTCATTACTATTCATTTTTTTATTTAGTATATTATCTTAATTCTGAAATATCTACTAAATCCCAAGTTTGATTTTCTTCATTCCAATGATATCTTTGATCATTATCAAATTGTTCTTGTGTTAACTCTGGTTTAGGAACAGGTGGTTCCCACATACAAGTTGTCTCATTTAATGTCCAAGATGGGTAATTTTGTTGTGGAATAAAAGCATCCTTTGCTTCATCAAACGAATAACCTATTCCAGCAAAATTTTTTCTAAATGGTGTTCCCCCTAAAATATGTTCTCCACCTCTAGTATTATAAGAAGTTTGTTTCCAAACATCGCTTGTACCATACATATTATTTAAAAAATCTACACCAGCTTGTTCTGTTGTAGCAACATCATTACTTACTACTTCAACTGTTTCAACTATATTTCCATCATTTAATTTTGCAAAATGTGCCATAATATTCTACGAAGTATACGTCCCGCTCGCTGTAAATTTTATTACTGTAAAATCACCATCTGTTGAAATTGTTGGAGATCCAGTAGTCGTTCCAGTATAATCTGTTGTAGGCACTCTTAAAATTACCACTCCAGATCCTCCTGTCCCTTGTCCACTTGCTCCAGTTCCAGTATTTGCTGCACCATTGGCATTTCTACTTGTAGATGGAAATTGATTTGATTCACCACCAACCGCATAAGTTACACTAGCACCTGTTATAGAAACTGCTAAACCAGGGCCATTTGCAGTATCTCGCCCTCCTGCGCCCGCAGCTCCCCCGCCAGCTCCGCCATATGGGTTTCCACTAAATCCTACACTACCTGGATATCCTTCTCCTGAAGTTCCAGATCCGCCTGCGCCGCCCGAATACCAGCCACCGCCGCCCGATCCGCCCGAGCCTCCCGGTCGATTGTCTCCATCCGATCCTTCACCGCCGCCTGATGTTGATACAGTAGATATGTCAGGTCCTGAAAATGAACTTGCAGCTCCTGCAGAGTGTCCACTTCCACCTGCTCCTATTGTAGCAGTATATTGTGCACCTTGAGTTAAAGTTAATTGAGATTGTGCTGACGCACCGCCTCCAGAAGTTGATCCAAATGATGTTCTTAAACCTCCAGCTCCAGATCCAGCTTCTCTATTTCCGCCCTGACCTACTGCGTTACCGCCTCCTCCTGCAACAACTAAGAAATCACATGTTCCAATAAAAGGGACTCCACCTCCTGAACCAAATCCTAAGACCTGATAACCAAAAGATTTACCTCTTCTCGATTGTGTATTTCTTGTGTTCTTACCTGAAGTAAGTTTATTGTTTAAGTTTCTCATATCCCAATTCCTTATGCGTCGTTAGCCGCGTCAGTAGTAAAGAATAATTTAATACCTAAAAGTTTTGCATCTGCTGTTAAAGTGTCGTCAGACACATCTCTAGTTATTTGAAAGAACACTTGTTCATCTGTACTAGGAGAACCAGCTATAGTAACTGCTCCACTTTCTGCTGTAACGTCTAAATCGTTTGCCGTACCGCTGTGTGCTTTTGCTGTAGGTGCAACTGCTGTTCCGAAAGCAGTATTGCAAGAATCATTATCTGCTATAGCAACTCCTGCTAAATCCCAAGATACAGTCCCTGTGTTTGTTGAGTCTGCTGTAAAAAATGCTTGAAAAGTTACTGTTCCTTCGTTCCAAGATTTTGGAAAAGCCACAGCAAATTGAGCATTCTCATCGGAATCTTTATCAAAATCCATAGTTTTGATCTCTGGACCATTTGATAATTCTACTTGACCAGCTTCTGCTCCAGCAGTGGTATTAGCATACATAGCAACTGCAGGAATCCATATAGATTCTTTACCTGCAACTTTAACTGCAGCGGTTCCTGATTTTAAAACTCCAGTTCCTTTTGGATTAATATTTATGTCTACGTTTGTGTCGTCTCCTGTTGCAGAAAGGGTAGGACCATTACCTGTCGCTGCATTAGCTAATGTAAACTCATTAACTGCAGATCCAGTTTCTGTAAATTTTAATAATTCTAATGTACCATCGCCAAGTGCATTTCCATTAACATCTAACTGACCACCTAGTTGTGGAGTTGTATCATCTACAACAGCACCAATCATAGGTATTTCTTTGATATCAGGATTTGTACCATCGTTGGCAGTAGCAAAAACTATTTTATCACCTTTATCAGTAGCTGAAAAAGTTACAGATGAACCTGAACCAGAAACATATTTAAATTGAACTGTGTAAGCACCTGAAGTTGAGTTTCTTAAATAGTAAAAAGTTTGAATATCTAAAGGAATAGTTACAATTCTATTTCCTGTAATAGAACCTGTAAATTCTATCATTCTGTGAGCAGCTGTGTCACCCGTTCCAGAGTCTGTGATAGCTAGAGTAGTAGTTCCAGCACCACCTGCAATTGATTGTGTTGTAAAGCCGCCAGCTATTTGTTCGAAGACTTGTAAATTAACATTTGTTTTATCTCCCCATGTACCTGAGTTTTCACCGGTAGCTTGAAGTTCTATACCTAAAGGTGAGTAAGTTGATGCCATAATTTTTATCCTTTATTAAATACCTTAATTTTATTTCTATTGTACTGCCTTGTCAACTAGGCTACTAATTTCCAAGTTGGAGCTGTGCCTGAGTCGACTAATTCCCATGAATTTATTGATATTATACCTGTAGAAGTGGTCATTGACAATCCTGTTGGTAAACATAATGCAGAAGCACCAGCTACAGTATTTGCTGCAACTACGTTTAATTGGATACCTGTTAAGTCTACTTGTGTATTTGGAGTAGCATCCTCATTGCCTAATGATACGCTTAATGCTTGACCTGTAAGAGTCAAGTCTGCATTCGCAGTTATAGATAAGGTACCTGTTGTAGAATTTAGTAGTTGTCCTGTAATAGCAACATCTGGAGCGGGATCTAGTTGTCCTGTAGACATTGACATTCCCATATTTACACTTGCTGAACCCCATTTTTGATCTCCCCAACCTATACTTTGACCCCAACCTGGAGTACTTACTGCGCTTAATTCAATGGTTACAGAATTATCTACGTCTTCATTACCTAAACTTGTAGTAGCTGTTACACCAGTAACATCAACATTTACCCAAACACCCTCTGATCCCCAAACTTCTTCACCCCAAGCATCTCTTCCCCAACCTTGTTCGTTGTAAGCTTCTTCTGTACCTAAACTTGCGGTTAATTGTTGTCCTGTAGGGAAAACACTAGTTCGATCAGCTACACTTCCCGTTGAAACATTTAATGCACTTAAAGGGTTGGCACTTAAGAAAATTTCTGTTGCTGTTTGAATGTTTACGCTTCCAATATTTGTGCCTAACTGTTGTCCTGTTTCAGGAACTTGTTGACCAATTGCAACTGCTGGAATAAAAGGACCACCCCATTCTGTGGTTGAGGCATTCCATGTGCTGTCACCCCAAGATTCTTTTGAACCAAAATCAATTGAAAGATCTAATCCTGTAACACTAACATCTATTGTAGATTCACCCCAGTTTTCATCACCCCAAGCGTCTCTTCCCCAACCTACTTCGTTAAATACATTAAGGGTACCTAATGACGGAGCTAAAGTTACAGCAGTAACGCTAATATCATTTTCTATTGTGCCCCAAGAATTTTGGTTCCAACCCAAAGCACCATAAGCGTTTTGAACGATATCCATAATACCGCCCATCCCAATTCCATGAACATAACATAAGTAATAAAAATCGGTTTCAGACGATGGTGTTACTTCAACATATCGTGTTGTTGCAGCGTTAAAAGTTGTTGTGTTTATGTAGTTTGCGTAGTTTGATGCACCATCCAAATAATAAGTTACACCAGATGTAAGATATTGATCTCTACTTGTAGTTGTAGAAAAAATTAATGGGTGGCCATCATTTGAAGCATCACTTTGTTCAAAACGTAAAGTTCCCCCATTGACCCAAGAAACAGTTCCTGGACCTGTTGAGTTTCTAGCTCCGTCTAAATAAAAGACGTTGCCTGTGCCTCCGCCATAAAGGTTACCCGACGCTACGGTAACTGTGTAAGTTAGTTGTGCCATAGCATCGGGCTCCTAAATTATGCGATTCTTAATATAGCGGC
>CEUI01015963.1_pt1 | contig 10721 bp, 11 predicted proteins | sample 531411 | NCBI WGS metagenome assembly CEUI01 (sample SAMEA2622841, study PRJEB7988) | marine metagenome | isolation source: saline water (ENVO:00002010), including
ATTGTAATAGGTTGTATGGATTCTACAGCGTTTAATTTTAATCCATCGGCAAATACAATGGATTCAGCTTCTTGTGTTCCAGTAATATATGGTTGTATGGATGATACTATGTATAACTATAATGCAGCAGCTAATACTTCAGATAGTTCATGTATTCCAGTAATCTTTGGGTGTACTGATGCTTTAGCATTTAATTATGACTCTACTGCGAATACAAATAACGGTTCGTGTATTCCGTTTATATATGGATGTACAAATCCAGCAGCTATTAATTATGACCCATTAGCGAATACTGATGATTCAACATGTATAGGTATAATATATGGATGTACAGATCCTACTATGTATAACTATGATCCGTTGGCAAATACAGATAATGGTAGTTGTATTCCATTTATATATGGCTGTACTGATAGTACAATGTATAATTATGACCCAATAGCTAATACTAATAATAATTCATGTATACCATATATATATGGTTGCACTGATCCAAGTGCTTTGAATTACGATCCTAATGCTAATACAGATGATTTCTCTTGTATTTTACCGATTTATGGATGTATGGATAGTACAGCCTTTAACTACGATCCTAATGCAAATGTAGATAATGGATCTTGTATACCTGTGATATATGGATGTACTAACCCAATAGCTCTTAACTATTGTGACTCTTGTAATACAGATGACTTTAGTTGTATATTACCTATATACGGATGTACAGATAGCACAATGTTTAATTTTAATCCTTTAGCCAATGTTGACAATAATTCTTGTATACCTTTTATTTACGGTTGTACTGATCCATCTATGCTCAATTACAACCCAACCGCTAATACTGAAGACTTCAGTTGTATTCCTTACATTTACGGGTGTATGGATAGTACTGCTCTTAACTATGATTCATTGGCTAATACTGATAATGGTTCATGTGTGGCTGTTGTTGAAGGATGTATGGATGGAACTGCGTACAACTATGATCCTACGGCTAATGTCAATGACTCTAGTTCTTGCTTATATAGCGCTAATTGTGTCACTGGTGCGGGTAATCCTTATTGGCTCAATGACCCTTGTTATGCCTGGGTAATTGAAGTAGATCCTTATTGCTGTGAGAATGCTTGGGATAATATATGCCAACTAACTTATAATTATTGTATTGATGGTTGGCCTGAAGATGTAGATTTAAAAACAAGAGAAGAAGCATTAATAATTTATCCAAATCCAACAAGAGGAATTGTTAATCTATCTCAAGTAGTTGATATAAAAGTATATAGTTCTTTAGGAGAATTAATTATAGAACAAAGTAAAACAAATAAAATAGATTTAGAAGAATATAATTCAGGTATATATAATATTATGATATTATATAAAGATAGAAGTATAAATTATAAAATAATTAAGTATGAGTAGGATATCTAGAAGAAATTTTGTATCTTTACAATACTCTAAATAATAGAAATTATGGATTTTAAAACAAGCTCGGCTGGAAAGAATGGCCTTAAAAGAATTGAAAGAGCAATAGAAACTATGAATGCTCGACAAATGGGATGTTGTGGTTCGGAGTATATTGATGACACTGATGATCATACTGCACCTAGTGGCGGACATTATGTAGCTATTTTTGCTTGTACAGCAGCTGCATTAGATGCAAGTTCTATGCCTGGTAGTAATATATCAGATTTAGGAGATGCAGTTATACCAGCAGGAAGTACTATATATGGGTATTTTCCTGTAATTAGTTTAGGATCTGGAACAGTTATTGCATATAAGAATTGTGGTTTTACAGCAACTGATTCAGGTGATTAAGAATTAAAATAAATATTAATTAAATAAATAAATAAATTATGTCAAAGTATAAAAACCCTTATGGAGGAAATGGTGGCAAAAAAACCACTAACCTCTTTTATAGATCAGGGATAAGTTCCCTAATAAGCAGAATTGAAAAAATAGAACATGAAGTATTCTGTTGTAAAGACGCAGAGGATATTTTTAGTATAGATGGTACTGCAACATTAGTTCGTGAAACACATAACTATGGTACTATTTTATGGGCTGCAGAAGCAGATGCTGAAACACTTACTTTATATGCTCCTCAAAAAGGAGATAAATTAGATATTATATTATCAGCAGATACTCATGGTAGTGGTGTTTCTATTACAACTGCAGTATTAAATAGTGCTAGTCATTATTTCTATGGTACTGTTTTTGTTACTCAAAGTGATGCTGATGATACTATAGCAATGCAAACAAAATCTGCCGCAGAGAGTTTAAGTGATGTGAATGATCATCTTAATTTAGAAGATGATAATACTGCTACTGGAGGTCAAAGAGGAAATAAGATAAGTTTGATAGCAACAGCCGATAATGTGTGGCATGTAAGCGCTATATTAAGTACTACTGGTACACCATCAAGTATAGCAACAATGGCAGCAGCTGCAGTATAATAGTTGCAATTCTGAATTTTTTTATTATCTTTGCAATAATTAATCAATAATACTGCAAATGGATAATGTAAAAAAGTTAAGAGAACATCTGCTAACAAAGGGCAGAGACAAAAGTTACAATGAGTTGGCCGAGCTTTATCAGATTAAAGATAAGGCTGGGCACATCTCAGGAGAAAGAGTAAGAGGAGTATGGAGACGATTAAAAGTTTCTAGAGACCCTCAATCAGATAAGAACCTTCCAAAGGTTGTTAATGAAAACGGTAAACAATTTATCGACTACTCTGGATCTGAAATTACAACCTTAGAAGACTTGGTTGATACTATTGGTGTTAACCTTGACTTCTGGGATGTTAAAAGTTTTAGGGCTTCGACCTGGCAAGATTTTAATGGAGATACAAAGTATGCTGTAAGAGCAAGTTTTGATCAAAGTAAAGAAGCTAGAGATAAAGTACGTGAAGAATTTATAGAGGAAGCTATTAAGCATTCTCCTAAATATAAACCCGTAAAATACCCTAAAGCTACAAGTAAAGAGAAAGTTGCATATGAAGTTAACTTACCAGATTTACATTTAGGTAAGTTAAGTTGGGGAAAGGAAGTAGGACATAAATATGATGTTAATATAGCTAAGTCTATTTTTGTTCAAGCAGTTGATAAGTTATTAGCATATTCTCAGAACTTTCATATAGATAAGATAATTTTTCCAATAGGAAATGATTTACTTAACTCAGAAGGTTTGACAAGTGCTACAACAAAAGGAACGCCTCAACAAGATGATGTAAGATGGCAACGATCTTTTACAATGTGTAGAGAGATGCTTGTAGAAGTTATTGATAACTTAAGACTAGTAGCGCCTGTAGAGGTAATAATAGTTCCAGGTAATCATGATTATGAGCGGATGTTTTACATAGGTGATGCTATATATGCTTGGTATCATAACTGTGATGAGGTGGAAGTTAATAACGATCCTTCACCAAGAAAGTATACAACTTATGGAGTAAATTTGATTGGTCTCACACATGGTTCTAGCGAGAAGCAAACTGATCTGCCTTTGATTATGGCTTCAGAAAGACCAGAGTTATGGGCAAAAGCAACTCATACTGAGTGGCATATAGGTCATCTACATAAAGCCAAATCTATGAACTGGGTAGATATAGATGAGAGGTTTGGTACGATAATAAGGATATTACCTTCCTTATCTGGAACAGATGCTTGGCATCATGAGAAAGGGTTTGTTGGTAATACTAGGGCCGCTCAGGCATATGCTTGGGGAAAAGAAACTGGATACAAAGGTCACTTCCAGGTGAATGTTAATGAATTAAAATTAAATTAAAATGGCAAAAGGATCAGATGATATAACAATGACTCTAAAGCTTGAAGGTAAAGATATTGGACCTGTACAACTTAATATGCAAGTAAGTAAAACAATAGCTGTTGGTGGAGGTGAATCAGGTATAATGAGCGCTACTTGTAGTACTACAGGACTAGATATTATTAACCGAGCGGCTGCTGGGAGAACATTTGTTTTTGTACATAATACAGGAACAACAAACGCTATTAAGATTCAAAGTGCTCCAACTGATGGAAGTACTTATTCACATATAGCAACAATTAATGCTGGCGAGTTTGGAATACTTCCACTTGCAGCAGGTACAATAGCAAATACAAAATGTAGATTATTAACAGCTAGTGGAACAACTACTTGTAACTATGCTACATTTGAAATGAATAATTAATAAATAAATAACAAGAAATGGCAACATTAAAATATACAATCGCAATTACTAGCGATGATGCATTTCCTCAAGCAATATCTTTTTCACGTACTTCTACATTAGATATAGATGGAGATTCTTCAGCTATAGGAGAAAGAGAGGTGGGAACTACAGCTGAAAGTTTGTTACCTACTACGGATGCAGGTACAATAGCTATTGAGTCTAGAGCTCTTATTTATGTTAAGAATGATGGTAGTAGTACAGACCCTAATTTAGAGATAGTCGTAATTGATGGAGATACTTCTGGTACTGCAGATATTATAACTATTAAAGGAGGAGAACAGGCAATATTCCCATATCAACACGAAGATGGATCGGCTGTTGATATAACAATAAAGGCTAGTACAGGAACAGCATATTATAGTTATGCGTTCTGTGAGTTAACATAAAATAATAATTATGGCGAAATGTATTCACGGTAACGTGATAGATCAGTGTGGCTTTTGTCGTAAAGAAAGTATGCATAAGATTGTTGAAGGTACTATGTCTACTACAGAACGACCTAAAGGAGTTTCACGTCCTGATCTCAAAGAGATACTTCAAGATGTAGATCATCAAGCAGAACAAGAAAAGCGAGATGAGATAATGAAGGAATATATATTAAATAGTTTTACTACTAAATTAGAAGATAAAGAAGATCAAGGTGAGTGAATTTGTTAAAATAAAACCTGTAGGAGATATGATAACAGGTAGTCAGTTTAGAATAATATCAATTGGGATAAATGCTGCGACTATAACATGTCTTGCTGGAGATAGTTTGTTTACTTCTGAATTAAAAGAAGGAGATAAAGTTACTTTTTATAATAAATATAATAAGAGAAATTTACTTACTGCTATATATACAGTAGATTCTGTAACAAGTAATACAGTATTTGTAGCTAAAGAAATAGCTACTCTTATAAATAATAGATCTAAATCAGACGAAAATGGAAAGATTATATATAAGTATGCAACTAAAGAAGTTAATACATATTATAATTCCTATTCAGAAAAAAGAATTTTAAAAAAATCTGTTGTAGGATTTAAAGAAGATAATCATATATCTGATATTTCTTTAATAGATGTAGATTCTTCTTTAGTTGATACGGATAGTTATGATTTAGTATCAAGTCCTACACCTATTAAATATACAGGTACTAGTGCTAATCAAAAAGAATTTGATGTTTTAGGTCATTATACAGGAAATTCTACTGCTGATTATAAAGTAGAAATAGATGGAACAGGTGCTGCGCAAGTAGTAACTGTAACATGTGGTGCTGATTCTAGCGGCAGTTTAAATGCTACTGGATTTTGGATTTATACTATAGCGGGTCCTGTATTAGTTATGATTCATGTTAATGGGGCAGATAGAAAATCTCAGTTTTCTACATCTAGTGGTGAATTTTTAGGCGGTTTTTCTAGTTATGGTATAAGAAGAAGTTATTCTGTATTTATAGACGAGAATGCAAATTCAAGTACTGTTGCTACAGCTGTATATAATGCATTAAATGATAGCGATGATCATACTCCAGAATTTACTGTTAGTAATTTAAGTAGTAATACTTTTAGGATTACTTTGAAAAGTAAGGGAGTTATTGATATTCCTAAAGTTTTTCCTAGTATGACTTCTACTTCAACAGGTATCAGTTTTACTAGTGCAGACGGAGAAAGTAGTTTTACAGATGCTAACTTTGAAAGCGATGGGTTAGATTCTACAGTTTGGAATGAATATGATAGGATACTAGTATTAAATTCTGAAAAAAATGATGGAGCATATCAGTTTCATAGTAGAACTGATGGAAAAGTAATAATTAAAGGAGATAAATTTGTAAACGAAGACGCAGATAATAATTACCCAGTAATCGTAAAAAGTTATTATGTAGAATCTTGTGGTTTTACTTTTGCTACAAATACAGCAGGAACTAATTGTACTTTTAAATGGTCTGATACAAATGGAGAAACATGGAATGAATCAACTGTAGCTATAAAAGGAATACATCATTTAAATAATAATGTACGTATAGAATTTCCTAAATTAGTTGATTATACATCAGGGGATTCTTGGACTTTTACAACACCTAAACCAAGTATGGTTAGAACTAGAACTAGTATAGAAGAATTAGATAAGATTTATAAATGCGCTGAAGTATGTTAATAAGAGATGTAATATCAAGAGTAAAATCATTATATAATAGAGGAGCTGCTAGTGACGATAGTAGATTATCTAATAGACATATTTATTCTAAAATACGATCTGTTAGATCTTTATTAATTAAAAGACAGCAAGATAAAAGAACTAAGCTTTCTCCTTGGAATATACAAGTTCTTGAATGTTTACAAGTAGAACCTGTTGATCCTGCAACATGCGATTGTGTAGAAATAAAAGGTTGTAAATTACTTAGATCTAAATGTAAGTTACCAAGAGCTATACAAACTAAAGTAGGAACTGGAATAGAGAATGTATCTTCTTTAGATGGTACTACTATATTTTCACCTACAACATGGGCTAAGAAGAAATATAAATCAGGTAATAAATATACAAGTAAACAATCTGATTATTTTATAAGAGATGATTATTTGTATATAACTCATAATACTGTATTACAACGAGTATCTATTAGTGGTGTCTTTGAAAATCCTTATGAAGTAGAAAGATTTAATAAAGACGGAAATTGTGCGTGTGAAGGAGATCCTGCGGATGCATGTGCAAATCCTATGGATACTACATTAGCTTTAGAAGAGTATTTAATAGAACCATTAATGGAATTATGTGTAAAAGAACTTGTACAAATATTTGCACAAATGCCTGAAGATAATGAAAATAATGCTAAAGCAACTGAAGTAGCTAATGACAAAGAGTAAGACTTTAAAAGATAGTTTTAAAGACTATAAGAAAGAAGGGGGAGAACTAGATTATATACAATATAGAGATATATGTGAGAAGTATAATCAATATATTGTAAATTGTATAATAGAAGATACATTAGAATTTAAACTTCCAGAAAGATTAGGAAGTATAAGAATAAGAAAAATAAAAGGTAAAGTCGGAGGTAAAAGAATAGATTGGGCTTTAACTAAGAAATATAATAAAAAGATATATCATCTTAATATGCATACAGATGGATATTATTATAAATGGATGTGGCATAAGCAAGATGCTTGTTTTAAAAATAAATCTGTTTATTCTTTTGTAGCCCCAAGAAAAGCTAAAAGAAAAATGGCAGGTTTATTAAAAGAAAATAAAATAGAGTTTTTTAATTAATTAAAATGGCTGAAGTAAAATTAGTAAGTATAGAAAGAATTATAGCTGGTCTTTATAGAGATGCTGGTATAGATTCTACTCAAGAATTAAGTGAGAATGATTTAATTGAGTGGTCTGGAGAAGCTTTAGAATTTATAGGAGCTTATCCTCAATATCAAGAAGCTGTAGATTACTTAGATGTTTCTGATTATCGAGCAGAGATTCCTTGTGGTTTTCATAAATTAGTACAAATTGCTTATAAAACTACTGGAGGTGATGCATGTGGCTGTGCTATTAGAATTAAAAGTTCTGATGGTTCTACTACATCTTGTAATAGTTCTACTTGTGGATGTGATTCCTCTTTAGAGGCTACTGTAGATCCGTGTGCTGCAGTTACTCAAGCAGAAGATGCTTTAGTTACTCAAGCTAAACAATTAGTAGATTATCATCTTACATATAGATTTAGTAATACTAGTGCTTATTATCAGCATTATAAACCTATGCGATTGGCTTCTTCGTCTTTTTCTAGAGGTAAATTAGCACATTGTGAAAATTGTATTAATGTATCAGTTAATTGTGATGAGGAATATAGTATAGATCATCCTTATATTAGAACTAGTTTTAAGAAAGGTAAATTATGTGTGGCATATATAAAACAACCTTTAGATGAGCGAGGATGGCCTATGATACCTGATACTGTTAGTTATATAGAAGCAGTTAAAAGATATATCATATATAAATTAAAATATTCTGATTTTATTAAAGGACAAATACCTCCTCAAATCTTTATGAAAATAGAAGATGATTGGCAATGGTATTGTCGGCAAGCTAGAAATAAAATGAATATGCCTAATACTATTGATAAAATGCAGAATCTTTTAGAAATGCGTAAAAGGATATTTAATAAAGAAAGACGTTATTACGGCTTTTTTGGTAATTTAAGTCGAGGAGAAAGACTTACGTTACAAGGTAAATAAATAATAAATAATAAATAAAATTAAATTAAATGGCAACAACAGCAAAATTAACATTAGTAAGTTCTGATTTATTGTCTGATGCGCTAGACTTAGAAGTTACTCAGACTTTATACAAAGCTGGAGCTAGTACAGATATAGCATTAGCAACTGGATTGGCTAGATATAGTGCAGGTACTACTTCAGAAACTAAGATTTTAGAAGCAGATGATTATACAGATAATAAAGCAGCTAAACTTTATATAAAAAATACATCAACTACTAGATCAGATTATATCTATCTTACTTTAGGTACAGCTGGTTCGTCTAGTACTATAGGTAGATTGTATGGAGGTGAGTGGGCTTTAATTCCTTGGTCAGGAGCTTCTGATATAAATCTTAATCAAAGTGGCGCATCAATTGTAATAGAATGGATGTTATTCTACGAATAGGATAATTATATATATTGGTCTATGGCTAAACAACAAGAACAGCAATCTGTTCCGCAATCTTCTATAAAGAGTGTAGATATAGAGCAGCCTATGAAAGGTATGGTTCAGGATATGAGTCCTCAAGCTCAACCTAATGGTACTTATAGATTTGCTTTAAATGCAGTTAATAATACTGAAGAAGGACAACAAGGATATTTAAGTAATGAGGAAGGTAACTTTCCTTGTTTAAATATATCTAATACTAATATTATTGATGCAAATGGTAATCTTATAGATGCAGGAGGTAAGTGGAATGTAATAGGAAATGTTTATATAGGAAATGATACAGTATTATTATTTGCAGTTTTAAATAATGCTACAGGTTATCAAGGTCCAACTCTTTCTCGTTTGTATGAATTTAATACGAGTACATGTGAGACTAAAATTTTATTAACTTCTGATTGTTTAGCTTTTGATATTGCTTATCAAATACAAGCTGTATATAGAATAAGAAAAGGATGTGAAAGAAATATTTATTTTACAGATAATTTAAATGAAGCTAGACAAATAAATATAGATTCATTAGAAAATTATCTAGCTGCTGGAGCAGCTTATGATCGAGATAATCAAGATTTTTTGAAAATAGATATATGGGATTGCCGAAACTTTAGATTGTTTCCTCTTGTACAAGTACCTGATATTGATTATGTGGCTACAGATGATTCTGGTGGTATTAGACAACAGCCTGGAGTATATCAAATATGTATTAGATATTTAGATGAGGATTTAAATCCTAGTAGATTTTTTGATATAACTAATCCTATACCTTTATATAGAGATAGTACTGAGGATGCTCAAACTCTGTTTAATGATATTGAAGGAACAGCTAGTGGCGGTGATTTGAATACAAAATCTATAAGATATACATTTAGTAATTTAGATACTTCTTATACGTGGGTTGAAGTAGCTGTTATTCCTAGTACTCAAGGTACTGGAGATAATAATGGATTTGCTTATTTAGTAGATTCTATTCCTATATTAGGAAATTCAAGTTTAGATTATAGATTTAGAGGAATAGATCCTGATAATGCTACAGAAATAACTTTAGATGAAATATTAATTCCTACAATAGGCTATGATAAAGCTAAAACTATAGCACAAATAGATAATAGATTAGTACTTGGAAATGTAACTTCTAGTTTTGTAGATCATGCTCTATTTCAAAGAGAAGCTTTAAAAATTACTTCTGAATATATAACAAATACAGTTCCAGCAGATAGTAAAACTCAGACACCTAAAGGAGGAGATTATTATTTTAATGGAAGATCTTATATGAGAGATGAGGTTTATTCTTTTGGTATTGTTTGGGTATTTAGAGACGGTTCTGAAAGTCCTGCATATCATATACCTGGAAGAGGGTTAAATCAAGATCGTTTTGGTAATTTTATGCCTGCGCAAGATACAAATAATCCTATGTCTCCGTGGTATAATGCAGCTTTAGGAGCTCAGCATAATAGAGAATTATGCGGGAATGCTATAGCTGGAACTACAGGTAATTGGGATACGGCTAAATATCCTGCAGATATACATAATATGGATCATATAACTGCTGAAGATCCGACAACATGGCAGAATCCAAACGTACCTGAATATGCTAGATGGAAAATATATAATACAGCAAAACGTACTACAACATATACTACTAATGGTGGTGATACATTTCATACAAAAGGAGAAATGGCTGGGTGGGAATCGGAAGATTTTGTTTATCCTGATTTAAGGGATTGTGATGGTAATCCTATATATAGAATACTTGATAACGCTGGTAATGTATTGGAAGATCTTACAGGTCAACCTATTAGACATCATAAAATGCCTGATACAACATTAGAGCCTCATTT
>CEUI01064453.1_pt1 | contig 10697 bp, 10 predicted proteins | sample 531411 | NCBI WGS metagenome assembly CEUI01 (sample SAMEA2622841, study PRJEB7988) | marine metagenome | isolation source: saline water (ENVO:00002010), including
ACATTGTGCAACCACAATATACCGAACGTAATCCCCCGCCGGTAACAGATGCACCACCATTTTAATGATTGAAGAACCTGAACGTAGTTTCATCATTACGGAACTGACTGCTTTGTTTGAAGATTACGAAGCCCTTATTTCTACACCACAGATACAACTGGTGAATGAAAATACGGCTGAAGAAATCAAAGCGAATCATGATTTGATTGACAATTTTCAGTTACGGATTAATGAGATTCTAAAAATGTACGAAAAAGCCGATTGCTTGCGACTCGGCATCGAAATAGGAAAAAAATATGGCAACACCTAAAAAGGGTTATCGCTACCAGAATGAAGTGATACCAGGCACAACGACCATCATTAGTCGATTCAAAGATTCAGGAGCGCTGATGTATTGGGCGCACCAACAAGGAGCCGCAGGGAAACCGTTGCGAGGGCAAGATAGTGAAGTTGAGCAAGCTGCACAAATCGGGACTGCTGCTCACGAAATGATAGAAGCCCACATTAATAAGAAAAGCCCCAAAATTGCGTTAAACAAAAGATTGAAGGAAGAAAGACACAAGCAGAAGGCTCGAACCGCTTTTGAATCTTATCGAAATTGGGAGAAACAAACTGGTTTAGAAATGCTCTCTAAGTTTCAGGAAATACAGCTAATTTCTCCGATGTATAGGTACGGAGGTACGCCAGATGCAATCGGTAGGATTGATGAGGAAATCGTTTTATTAGATTGGAAAACCAGTAACGGAGTGTACCCCGATTATGCTATCCAACTGGCCGCATATCAGCATTTGGTCAATTACGGGATTAGGATGGATAACGGTGAAAAGCTCCCTTTCATGGTAGGAACTCGCGCTCACCTACTCCGTTTCTCTAAGGAAAATGCTGATTTTCACCACCACAGTTTCAATGATTTGAGTGAAGAAATGGAGCAATTTCTGTTATTTCGCGAAGCCTTTGATCACGACAAAACTATCAAAAAACGAGTGTAATTGCCTTGCGTTATAAAAAATGCAACACTAGGAACCGTCAAAGTGTGTTCCGTAGGAGAAATTCTATGAAGAACATTAAGGAAATAACTTTAGACGAGGTTCTTACGGAAGGACTGAGGATAAAGAGAAGGAACGGTGATAAGGTCACAACGCAACAAGAGGAAGGCCGAATAGCTCGAAATTTGTTGCTGTACTTTGGAAAGAAAGCGAAGTTAAGTTTTAATTTTGAAGGGAAAGACGTTATCAACCGGAAGGCGTTAGTGGAATATTATAACCATTTTTCGCAACGGAACTGGTGTGAAAAACCATGTTGTGAAAAAAGGCCAAGAGATAAAGAAGGTTTTTGCAAACCTAACCAAATCTCTACAATATCCAAGGCGCTGAACGTAGCTGGAGCTTGTATCGAATACTGTAAGGATGAGCATCAAATTGATATTGCGAATCCTTTTAAGGGGTACAGCCCTGGCGGTAAAAACGCGAGGAAGATGAGTACAAAGAATTTTGTGGATAGACGAAACGAGATTTGGATCGATTCGGAAATGAAACAAATGCTGTTGGCCTCCCCTCCGTTGGTGAAAGACTTGATTCTTTTTGCCTTGAACACCGGCATGAGAAGGTCAGAAATTGTAAATCTAACCTTTGCAAGCCGAACGAACGGGCGAGATTATGATCGGATCTTTCAGGATGGAAATGGAAACTGGTTTGTACTTTTTCATGTAAAAGACCAGAAATCCAATTCGGTGACACAATGTGCTTTAAATGATGCGGCAATGGAGATTATAAACAGACAGAAACACATCACAGTGCGCGAATTAGACGATCAAGGCGTTTATATCGACCACACCTATGTTTTCTCTATGTTAAACGCTCCACGCCCCAAAAACACAAAGATAAAGCCGAAATGGATAACGACACAATTTAGGAACGTGCGAAGAAAATTGGGGATTCGAGAAGATATGTTCTTACGAAATTCCAGAAAAACGTCCGGTCAGAAATTGTATGATGCGAAAGTGCCGTTAGAAGCTGTACAAGGACAACTTCGGCATAACAAGATAGAGACCACTCAAGAGTGGTATGTAACGCCTTCGATGGATCACGCTGCGGAAGCAGTAAAGTCTTTCGAGGTACGTTAAAAAAGGGGGCCGAAGCCCCCATATAGCGCGGGGTGGGTTTGTTTCAGCGTAAAGGCTGTTGATAACTAACCTAAGTGCTTGAATCTATTACCCATAGCCCACATAGCGCGTGTGTGCTAAAGGTTGATGAATCAAGGACTTACACACCCTTAAACTATAGAAAAAAAGCGTTTAGGGTAGAAGGCAGTTTAGTTTTGAATCAATAACTTAACTACTTTCTAGTAAGAAGAAAACAGGAAAATGGAACACATTTTGACAAAAAAAAAGGGGCGCGAAAGCGCCCTTTATATTAACAATGCTAATGCTTGCGTGTTGTCACCGCCCAAGCTAATGACGTACAAAAACCCAAAGATAATTCCTAAAATGACTGTTAAGCCAACGAAGATAAAAATACAATCCGATACCTTCCTTCTAAACTCCATTCGGGCATGAACGACCCTTTTTCGTTCCTCCCGTATCTCTTTTTCCATCGCCACTAGCTCATTCCAGGCATCCTTGCCCCAGGAGTAGACAATAAGCTCATATAGCGTCTTACGTTGCTCTGCCATCTTACGCTTCGCTATAAGAGCATCAAATGCCTCTTTCTCCACCGATTTAGCAGCCGTCACCTTCTTAAATAAACTAGGCTCTTTTGCCCTGCGCTCTGCTGCATTAACATCCGATACGCACTCGAACCAGCGTGAGATATGACCCATCGCATCTTCTAGCTCTCGGCCACTGTTAATCATCTTGGTCACGTTGTTCACGCATTTACCAGCCAGAGTAATGGCAGCGGTGATCGTTAAAGGATCAGGCATCCCATTCCCACCAGATCAACAAGCCCACTAAATAGCCCGAAATAATCGTTAGCGCCACCATTAGCACTAGATATAAGTAGAAATTTTTACAAAAACTTACCAAGCGTTGCAGAAACGCTACTTTCGACTCATCCATGTTGAAACTCCCATATATGTGCCAATCAAGCCACCTAAGACAACGAACGTGAGTGTGATGATTTCTTCTAGGGCTTTGACGCGGGATTCACTCACAATGGGGGTTAGAAGGATAATTAGTAGAATTATGATACAGAGCATAGCAACCCACGCGATCTTGCGATGCTCTTCTGATTTTTCTTCCTTTAGCTCAAGTTCGAGCAGTTCTTTATTTCTGGCAATCTCTTCATCAGAGACAGTGCCATCCTGGTTAATATCGTATTTTGCGTAGATAGATTTCGGTTCAAGTCGTTTGATCATCTCCAGACTTTCACATTATTTTCGTTCACCATTTTAGGCGTACAGGTTGCCCCGATTTCTGTTTGATTATATTTGTGGGATAGCCACGCATTTTGGCGGCGCAAAGAACGAGCAAAGTACATACAACGGTCAATGGAATACCAGTAGCTTACGTCTGGTTGGGGTTCACCATCAATAAATGTTGTAAGCATAAAAACCAATAACACATCAGTCTGCGTCAGCTATCGTTATTCTACCAGCTTTTACTTCTTCCATGATTGCTATGTACTCTGCATTTGCGGAGTCTAACGGAACGGTTAATACCTCATCGTTTTCGGTAGTCAAAAAATATCCTGTGAGTTCTTTTTCATCAGGATTATCTGGGGATACGGGGTGTTCCATTTTTTTAACGCTTTTAATTTTCATAGTTCTGCACTCGCTGTTGCTCCATCTGGAACATAAAAATAAAAACCTGCACCCGACTTGAATGCATTGGTATTGATAATGTCTTTTGTGATTTGCGCTCCAGTCGTAATACCAGATGTTGCAGAAGAAGGCCACCCAGACGATAATGTTGGTGCTGCCCGCATTTGAACTGGCAAACTAATTGGGATATAGCCATAGATACTTGGCCTAGCCTGTCCAGTTATGTTAGAACCTGAAACTTTGTATAAATAGCGTTGGCATCGTTGCAGATTTGCAATATAAGTTTCGGTTTGGAAAGCACTCGCAGTCTCTCCCAGTTCAAGTTGTATTCCCGTAATATGAAAGTTATTACTAGTATTATCAAAAGCATCTACTTGGCCTACAAATTGATTCGCACTTACGCTAGATTGCCATGCAGTAGCTAAAGTTCCACTTGTCCAATCCGTTCCTGCTACCAACCCCCAATGCACATACAAACTTGCATTTGCATCTCTACCAAAAGCCCCTGTCGTATCGCCTGGAAAAGTCACGCTTTTATATTCCCATGTGTTGCTTGAACTGACTGTATATGCTTGTGAACAATTCCTAGCATTATCATTGTCGTACAGTGAACAAATATAGGTTCCTGTTTTGGTTGTATTTACCCAAAAGGATAATGTAACAGGCAAAGCATCGCTTGTTCCTTTTTTCCACCCATATAAATCTTGCCCTTCAAAAATTTGAGAAAAATAAACTAAATCCGCGGCAGAAACAGTTCCAGAAGCCGTTGTGCAATCAAACTTCATAGAGTATTGAAAACCACTAGGCACTTCGGTTGCTCGTGACATAGTGACTTCAGCGTTAGGTGCGCCACTTTCTGCAAATTTATACCTGTCTTGAACATGATATCCGCTATCGCCATTACCGATATTTGCTACTGAGGTTGCTCTTTGGCATATACTCGTATCACCATTGTAAATATAGTTTCGACTGCCTCCGATTTGCCCACCATTAATTGAACTCACGCCACTAATGTCTTTGCTGTTTAGCGTAATACCTTCGTCAGCATTATGAGTAATTGTAACGTCTTGATCGTCACCTAGCTTGATAACTGCACCATCGCTGTCTAACAGTAAATCATCGCCTATTGTTACGTCATCACTCACTGTCAAATCTTGAGAGACAGTAACTAATCCGGCAGAAGATATGGCTATCGCATCGGTATCCGAAGCTGAACCAATATTTCCAGCATCCGGTATCACAATATTTCCACCCGTAGTCATAAGACCGCCACCTGTGTATGTACCTGAGACATCCAGGTTGGCATTTACATCTGCTAATGTAGCGTTAATTTCTACTTCGTCAGTGGCGTTTATATCGAGCGTGGTAGCGTTAGGTGCAGTAATGTTCTGAGAAGCATCATTAAATTGTAGTTGCATGGTGCTGTTTAACAATAAACCCGTATCAGCAACATGAGTTAAAGTAACATCATTGTCTGCCCCAAATCCTAAAACTGCTGCATCATTCGCAAGTTTTACATCGTGGTTAAATGACGCGGTTCCAGCATCACTACCATCTATAGTTAAAAAAGTAGTATCAGCACTTCCGTCAGTTCCTTTAAGAATGATATCTGTGTCATTCCCTTGAGCATCTATGGTAATGTTTCCTGCACTTGTAGCTAACGTACTTGCCGCATCACCTGTAGCAATATCATCCAATGCTACTGAAGCCGTAACCGTTCCAAACGATACATCTGTACCGTCAGACACTAACGCTTGTCCGTTGCTACCAGGGCCGATTACAGAGGGATCACCACTAGCATCACCGACTATAATCTTGCCCCTGGCAAGACCCGCCATCTTCGCTAACGTGACCGCATTATCCTGAATATCATCCGTTTCAATCGTGTCGTTTGGAAAGGTAGGAACCTGACTGAAACCTACTACGCCTCCGCTAGAGATACTCATTGCATCAGTGTCACTAGCACTTCCTATGTTACCCGCATCGGGAATGACAATATTGCCACCGGTAGTCATCGTGCCACCGCCGGTATAGGTTCCAGATACATCCAGGTTAGCGTTCACATCCGCTAACGTGGCATTGATCTCTACCTCGTCCGTTGCATTAATATCAAGGGTAGTAGCATTAGGAGCCGTAATATTCTGACTCGCATCGTTAAACTGTAATTGGCGAGTAGAATTTAATAGCAATCCAGTATCCGCAACGTGAGTAAGTGTAACATCGGTATCAGCACCGAACCCTAAGGTAGCTGCATCAGACTTTAGCGTGACACTACCAGAAGCCTCCACATCCTTACCGAGTACGATCTTCTCGCCAGAGTTCGTAGTGACAAACGTCATGTAGGCTGTAGATCCCTCTTTCACTGTGAAAGCAGTCGCAGAGTTATCAGTCATTGCCAGATTAATATCAGTAGCATCTGCACTGATACTATCCACCGCGATATCACCAACATTCGTAATATCCCCATCACTCACACTCAGGGAGGTCACTGTCGCGGCTCCGGCAGTTAACGTACCAGTGACAATCAAGTTCACCGGTTGAGAGGCTAACCAACCATCATTCGCATCATTAGTGTAGAGCCAAAGCATATGTTTCGTAGGCAATGTGTAACTTGTCGCACCGTTAATCGTATCCGAACCCGCCCTGGATATCGTGATCGAAGCACTATGGCTATTCATAATGCCGACCATAAAACTATCACCAGCACTCGAAGCTGCCGGTAAAGTAGCAGTCGCAGACGCGGTAAAATCTATGACCTTACCGTTATCAGTCGTTGCGATAGTGTAGTCACCTGTTTTGGCAGTTGTCGCAAAGTTTAACGCAGTATCTAGTTTAGAAATAACCGATTCGAGCGCTGTCTTTAGCGGATCAGGTAATTTAGTCTTAATGGTAGACCATTTAACTTCGTTCGCGGTGGTGGTTGAACCATCGTCTGAGGGAGGGCTAGAGTTGTAGCCCGAAACACTTACTGTACTCCACTTAGTACCCATATCTAACCTCTTTTACTGTTTAATAACCGAAACCTGTTACACCAGGTATGCTTGGTCGTTTCATAGTTTCTTCAAAGAACAAGTCAGCGCCATCTATAAATTGTTGCGTATATTTTTTGCCGTACTTTTTCTCTGTCTCTTTAAATGCTTTCAGTCTTGCGCCCACGCTTTCTTCGCTGAACGCGTTTTTTACGTCCTGTGTTAACTCTTGTCCTTCCATTACTGATAAGCCTATTGCAGTGCGCACTAAGTTCATAAAGGCTTGTTTTTTTGCCACTCTGCCAACATCCTCGCGCCACACTTGACTCAAAGCTCGCGCATTAAGTGGATCGTTTAATAAGAACGATAGTTTTCTAGTACCGAACAAAATCATAAGCGCTCCCGTTAAACCGACAGTGCTGCCGCCGATAGCGCCCAAGGTCAGAAGATTTGTTACTGCGCGAGTACCGCCTAATAAGATTCTGCGCTGAATCATAGTCGATGCACCAGGCGCTTTTTGTCTATTCAAGGCCGCTAAAATGCGTGGAATACCTTCTATAATTCTAGGATCTAAATTACTTTCTGCAATTAGAGCTTGCAACGCTCTTTGTCTGGTTTGATCTCCACTGCCTAAACCTAAAAATTTACGCAAATCACGCCCATCATTTTTTATAGCGTATTCACCTATTTCCGTTTCAATCTTCTGTCCGGCATCGTCAACAAAAACAGAGGCTTCGTCTATAAAGTTCTTTGCAATGGCCCTTGAAAAAACCATACCTGCCACACTATTAAAATTATCTTCACCAATCATGTCCCGCAATTCTTTAATTGCTTCTGGAGAATCTAAATTTAATAACACATCCATAGTTCTATCTGGATTAATCATAGTAGCGGCTTCAGACGGCGTATCTACACCTTTAATACCGCCTCTTTGTACTTTCTCAAATCTTTTTGCGGTAGGCGTTTCAAATAACGTAGCCATTTGTGAATAGTAGTCAGCCTGTAGTCTTGCACCATCGTTTCTTAATTGCTTAAGAATTAACGGATCACCACCTTTAGACAACACTAAACCATCCGTTAAATCTGCTTTAATTGCTTTTTCTACTTCTTGTAATAAAGATATAGCTCGGCCAGCTACTTTATTCGACACCGTATCGCTTGCTTCCACTAAATTACTTTTATATAAATTAAAATTTCGCAGTAGTTCTTGCATTTGCGCGAAACTTTGCGTGTCTAAGTTTTGCATTTCTTTTAACAGCGTGTTAACAACCTGTGGCGCTGAATCAATAATTTCTACTGCTTCTTGACGAGTGGGTTTCGCTACCTTAACAGCCGCATCTTCTAACGAGCTTCCCTTACCTACTAAAATTTGTGTCTTGTCTAAATCTGAAATGTCTCTGGGCGCATCAATTCTTTTTCGTTTTTGTGGTTGCAGTTCGCTTATGCCGCGCATTAATGATTTTACTGCGGCATTAGTCATTTTAGGCTCTACTTTGATTCCATTTTCTTCTGCTAATCTATAGAGTTCTGCATATTTACGGTTAAAAGATGCGTTCCATTCTGTCCATAGAGTTTTATAATCTTCAAATAATTTCCTACTAACCAAACCACCATCAATTAATGCTTTGTTGACAAAAGCCGGTTGTAACCTTTCAGGGATTTCATTCAAAATCTCATATAACTTTATTTGCGCTTTACCAATCGGTTCTGCAATTAAATCAGCGAAATACGGTAAACGGCCAATAGAGTTATTCCACATATCCGCTATGTTGCGAGTTCCTACCATCCCAGGTGTTAATTCTATTCCCGCTACGTCCTTCGCATAGGCCGCCAATTCTTTCCCTGCCTTATCAACACCGCTTGCTAGTTGTGAGATACCCCGTTCACCTAAACGCACTCCCGCTCCAAGCCCGCTAAAAAGAGTTTGCATAGCAAGTTCTGAAGCAAACATCGCTTCTAGTTCATCGTTATCAATAGTGATTTCTTTTCTAGCGTCATCTGGCAAAAACCCTAGAAATTCCATACCCTCCAACGTAATTTCTGGTGCTGTAGCACCTAATATGCCACCAGCAGTTACTAACGGCACTGATAATTGCGGAGGCAAACCCTTCGACAATCTATATCCACCATAGCTACCTAACAAAGTTAACATCAATCTTTTACCTTCTACTGGATCGTCAATAGTAGGTAGTAAAATATCCATCGCAGAGGAAAAAAAACTCGAATCAAGATTTGGCCGCGTAGCACCAGAGTCAGTATCTATATCTTGCGTAAATTTTTGTATTAATTCACTTTGATCATTCCTACTTTCAGGCGGTGCTTCCACACTTAAAGTATCCCAAGGAATTTGTGAGGTCGTATTCTCGCTAGGACTCACATTTATAGGGTTTTCATCTAATGAATCCCAAGGGATGTTAGTCTCCGTAACAATATTCATTTTATCTGGTGGGACAGACATTATTCTGGAACCTGTGTCGGATTCACATTAATGCCTTTTTCTACCATTCTCTTGTCTACATACGCTTTAAATATTGGGTCATTTCTATACGTCTGATCTTTCAAAGCGGTATCGGTAGAATTAAAAATAGCCATTACATAGGGAGGCACTGGTTCTGCTCCAGCTTCTCTAGTTGCGGTTCTACCCGCTCTTCGATTAACTAATTCCTGTTTATTCTTTCTTATTTTTTCACGCATATTACTTGCGTCACCTTTGACTCTATCCGCATACCAAGCACCTAACGCAGCCGTATCGCGCCGTTCAAATGCTTCCATCATCGTGCTTGCTGTCAACGCTCTTTCTTGCGCTATTTCTTGCATAGCCATCATCGTTGCTAATCCGTCAAGAACACTTATTGTTGTGTCACCAGGTTTAGGTAAGCTATCCCTAGCCAGTTTTACTTCTGCTGTGTTTAAATTACCTTTAAAAAACTTAAAACTCTCTATGGCTAATTGCGCGAATATCCTATTAAAATTTTGCTTTTTCGCAACATCACCAACTTTGATGCCGAGTTCTTCAAGAATTGTTGTAAAGCCTTCCTCTAAACCCAAACCACTAGCTATATTTTGCAAATTAGTTAGCGCATTAGGAACAATACCGGCTTCAAAATCTTCTTGACCAACAATATCGGCCATTGCTTCTAAATTCATAACAGTTGTCAAAAGGTCTGCGCCTTTTTGCATATCAGCACTTAAAAGATCCAGATATAACTTTCCACCAGTAAAAGTTTTATCTACCTCATGTCTCAAGAAAAACCGGCTTGCTGCTTTCTTTCTTTCTGCAGCATCAGTGATACCCGCCCTACTCAAAAAAAGATCAAATTTAGCTTCCTCTTTAGCTCGCGTTTTTTCGCCTTCTACCTTAGATTCGTACTTTATTGTTTGCCCCTCTTTTGCAGTCATACCAGTACCCAAGATTGCATCTAAATCTGTAGCTGTTCCCGAAATCATAGATTCTATTTCTTGAGCCGCCGTAGCATATAGAACAGAACCAGACGCTCTTGCTTGCGCTGCTGACAAGTTTCTAGCGTTAGCTAAACTTTTTACTCCGGCCTCAAAAATTTTAAAAATATTGTTTTTTGATTCACTTATTAGTTTTCTTTGTTTTTCTTTACTTTCTTCTGGAAGTCCTGGCAACTTCTCTTCTAAAATTTTCAATTTTCCAGCAGCCTGTTTTAAAATAATATTTAATTGATCATTTTGTGTTTTAGAACTGTCTATCAGCATTCTCACTTGTTCTTGTTGATTTTGCTGATTTCTTCTATTTGTCTGACTCAAGCTGTTAGCAGTTTGCGCTTCTATTAATTTTTGCCTAAGTATCTGCTCTCTGCCTTGATCGGCCATATAATTTAACATTTTGTTACCCTATTTGATTAAACCTAATGCTCTTAAAATAGTATCTGTAAACTCTGCTTGTAGTTTTCCTTGATTAGACGCTATCGAAGCTAAAATATTAGTTTGTGCAGCAGCTAG
>CEUI01013533.1_pt1 | contig 10693 bp, 13 predicted proteins | sample 531411 | NCBI WGS metagenome assembly CEUI01 (sample SAMEA2622841, study PRJEB7988) | marine metagenome | isolation source: saline water (ENVO:00002010), including
TTGATAAATCAATAAAGTCCTCACAACCCCGACACCAGCGTTGCATCCTTCCATTCTTCAACCTTGTGATATTCCTGCGACCCTTTCTAATCTTGATGACCACCACCACCACAACGCATTGAGGAAGGGCCGTAAGATGGCGATACACGCGACCTCTTCACTTGGATGACCCGACCTACCACCGGCACGAACAGTCGCCGTATAGGGGCCTTCCTGGGAATCACAGCCATTCGACACCCTCCGCTTCGGTCTTGAACCCCCAGAAGAGTTCTGCGTCGGCCCATGAAGAGGCAGGTCCGACATACTCAAACGACCAACAGGCTTTGTTGTTTGCTTTCCAACCCCACTCTTCATTTCCAGGATGAGTATGCACCTTCCGTGAAACAGCAGTCTCCTTCCAATTCGGATTGTTGATTCTGTGCATAGCGAAGGCGTGGTGAGCATGACGGCTGAAATACCGACCACCTCCACACATCACCATCGAACCAATGTAGTCTGACAGTTTGACACCGATACCCAAACCTTGATAGTCAGGCAAAACCACAGTGCGGCTCGCCCTCCAACCGTTGCGAATCCCTCCGTTGGGGAACGGAAGTGTGCATGAACAGGCGACAGGAACACCGTCCCAATAAGCGACGAAAATCCTCGCCACCTTATTGAGTTCTTCAGTCAGATAGTGATGACCCTTGAACAGGTCCCACGCCGTATATTCCGCTCGGAGAACCTTGAGAGTAATGCTGGGTCTATGAACCGACCACCCCCTGGTCTCGTTCACGACTGTTTTTCCTTCAAGAGGATTATACACCCAATCAGGATTGAGCCATTCCAGAATATCGTCGTGACAAGAGGCTACCACTACTTGACAACCGCTCTTACGGACAAACTTCTGGAGGGCGAAAGATGCTGCTTTTGCTACATTCCGGTCCACAACAGATGTGAACTCGTCAATGAGGATAACTTCACCCTCATTCACAATGGCGTGGGTCAAAGCAGCAGCCAGGTCGGCACGGAAACCCTCACCATTTGATAGGTGCTGTCGAGGGCGAATCCAAGATGGGACGCTCGATAGACCAACAGCAGATAGAATAGCGGACGCCTTTTCAGGCTCAACACCGATGCGCCCAATTTCAGAAATGATTGCTCGCCCTCCGTCCCAATCGTGAACGTATGGCTCACCGAAGGTCTTGAGTAGTGTAGTCTTCCCACACCCACTCGGACCATGAATACAGCCAATCTCCCAATTGTCAGGGGGACGTATTGCATTCCGCACTACTGTTGTGCTACGTTCTTCAAGAGGAATGTCGAACATCACGTTCGCAATTTCAGTATACTCATCATGTTCCACTTCACAGGTCAATACGATTTCATTACTCATAACCATTCCACCTTAGACTCCGATTCGTTTTCTGAGAGTATGATACGCATGAGCAGCAACCATTGGGACAACTGCGTTGCCGAGACAGTGCACTCGGTCCACCCGATAGGAAAGGCCATCAGCCACTCCAGAAATGTCGCGTTCAACCGATACGGCTGGCCAGAATGTTTCGTGGACCCCCTCCCAATCTTCTTCTGGTCCAGGCGGGAAGAATGCAGGGTAGCCATACCACCCAGACGCATTTTCAATTTCGCGTCGTGATTGCTCGGAGCATGAGGATTCGTGGATGCTTTTGAGGAAGTTGCTGTCGGAGTAGGCCACTTGTGCAGAACCTGGTCGTTCAACATTATCTGCCTCCCGACTCTCTTTTCCAAGTCCCTTTTCCCTCCCCTGTAATCTCGCCTCATCGGTGTGTGCCAAAGCGAAGAGACGCTTTCTCTTATGTGTGTTCCCAAGTTCTGACGCTGAGAAAAGTCCTGCCTCCACATGGAAACCATCTTCGGATAATTCTCGTCCGACCACCTGGAATCCGAGACTAAGGTGGCCTTCGACGTTTTCGAGGAATACCCATTGTGGCTCGCATTGTTGAATGATTCGTCTGATGTGAGGCCAAAGGTGGCGAGGGTCATCAGAACCCTTTCTTGAGCCTGAGGAGGAAAATGGCTGACACGGATAGCCAACTGTGACAATATCCACAAGTCCACGCCATTTTGAGCCATCGAAGGTTCTAACGTCAGACCAGATAGGCGCTGAATCCAGGGCTCCCTTTTCCATTTGCGAGACAAGGACTGAGGCCGCATACGCTTCCCCCTCCACAAAACAAACTGTTCGTGCGTTGGGTTCAACAATTCTGAGTCCGAGTTCGAGGCCACCGATTCCGGCACATAGAGCCAACACATTCATGCACACCTCTCCTCAAGATATTTCAGATAGTCATTGAGCCTGTCAATGAAATTATTAGCCGCTTTCTGGCTGAAGAAATCTCCGTATAATTCACAGGATTCCGCCTCCATGCAAGTATTCCTGTGGTGGATGACACCGGCTTTCCTCAGTTCTTCATACACTTCATAGTTGTCCTCCAAGTGGTCGAAGGCAGGTGAACAGGTTGAAATCATGGCGCAACCAAAATACCAGACTTTCTTCTGGTAGTAGTCCGACCAATGAGGTGTGATGTAAGAGAATGAGTAAGCCATAGTATCACCAACAGTCTCCACAAATCATCAGGGAACCTTCTTCAGTCCAACCGTTGTCAGCCCAGCCCTGGTCAGGGTCTGAATCGGATGCGCTCGCATATTCGTATGAAGTCAGACAGCGCTCATGCACAACCTTGATTGGGTATTTGAGAGTAATTCCTTTGTTAAAGGCGAGGTCAATCCCCAGATATCTGTCTTCGTCACAAGTGGTGGTCCGAGAAGCCTCCCAGAACGCTTTACCTCTTTTGACCCTTCCGGTGGGTGTGAGCATGATGGGGCATTGTTCAGGTGCATTGACGCGAGCCAACCATGCGTAAGCATCGAGGCCAATGTCTTCATCTTCCTGCCAGCAGTTCTTGGTTTCAAATCCGAACCTGCCGTAGTTATCATAGAACCCATGAACGTCCTCACCATCAGGCATCAGAAGGACAACACGTTCTGTCCCTTGAGACTCCTTTTCACACTTGAAGCATTCTCGAGAATCATAATTGGGACCGACAATCTGCTCGTCACAGTCCGAACATAACCAAGAGAAGCAACCCATCGAATCACCTCAATTGATAACAGCGGCCTGGAAAACATAGTCACCGAGTCCAAGATTCAGAACCATTCTGATACCTTGTCCTTCAGGTCGGAAGTCAAGAAAGTGCAACCAGACATCTCCGGAATAATGCTTGAGAATACTTTCAAGTCCTCCTTCGACGGTGGTTTCCCAGGCCTCCGAAGTCAAACCATCTTCCATCTCAAACTGAGTAGTAGTGCGCCCCTTGAGTTCATCACCCACAGTCAAAGTCAATTCCGCGTCCTCGTTCATGGTGAACGTGTATCGGTTGAGTCGCTGACCATTGATGTTATCACATCGAAGAGCCTCGAACAAGAAAGAACCATCAACGAGAAGTGAGAAGAACGCTTCACGCTTTGAGCCATCACGCAGGGTGTATGAACCTTCAGGGTCCACTTGACCCATGAGTGTCCGACTCTTCTCTTCCCATTCACCGACGGTTTCAGTTGAGTGGGGGAAAGCCAATCCGCCCATATCAGCAAGAAGGGTGGTCGTCTTTCGTCCTGATTTGACACGGATTTTTGAGCCATCTTGAACGATAGTCAAGTCCTGACCATGTGCGTTGAGGACACCTTGAAGTCGAGCAATATCGGGAATCGGGATGGTCGCAGTTCCTGTCCCATCACAACCAAAGGTTGCTACTGAAGTGCAACCATCGCGCACAAGAGAAGTAGTAGTGATTGAGTCGCCTTCACCACGCAATACACAGGCAACCACTTGTTCCTGCATTTTGCCCGATACGGCTTGTTTTCGAGTTGTCAATTCCAATACACGTTGGAGGTTGCCGGTGTTGCACGTTAAGGTTGCGTCGTTGCCCATATTTTCACCTAATCATTTGGGGGTTATAAATACACCGGAGGTCACATCTGATGGTCTTTGAACACCAAGCAAGAGGTATTGATGACCAGGCCAGCGATTGATACCGCCGCCTTGAGTGAGTTTTCGATAACCAAAGCAGGGTCATATACCCCGTCCTTGTCGAGCCAAGAGAATACTCCGGTTGCGGCATTGAATCCCCAACCTGGCGCTCCTTCATCTTCTTCTGGGTCTTCAGGTTCAAAGTGTCTGATGAATGTTTCTCGGTCATAGTATGCTCCCTCATGCACAACACCACAATTCATTCCGAGTTGAAGTGCGACAGCCTCTAAAGCGCGATTGAGCGATTCACACTCACCACGCATCTTGAGTAGTGTATATCCACCACCGAGGCAGACACCACCTTGAAGAGCGGCTCTTGTCGCGTGGATAGCGTCGTCAATCCGAGCCTTACGCTCCAAAGATTCAGCAGCCGTCAGACCACCTACTCTTATAGTGGCGACATTCCCATCGAGGTTACTGATTCGGTTTGCGAGAACATCTGCTTCGTATTGGTTTTCAGCATTAGTGAGTTCATGTTTCAACATCTCAATCCTACCTTCAGCCGCTCCTGGGACTTCAGGAATAATGACGGTGTGATTGTCCCTCACAATAACGTCAGCCCAACCGAAGTCAGACTTTGAACACTCTTTGATGTTCATACCGATACCTTCAGAAAATCCTGTGGCATCTGAAAATGCCGCTATATCCATAGCGAGTCCTGACTTGTCCCTTGAGTGACCAGGCACTTTGACCACCGTTGCATCAATCCGACCCTGCACCACGTTAAGAGCGAGTGTATTCAAGGCGGGTGTGCTAATTTCAGAACAGAATATGATTAGGGGACGTTTGTTCTCCGAAGCGATTTGAAGTGCAGGCTGCATTTCTTCAAAGTCGGTGATGTGTTGGTCGGAAACAACCACCATAGCACCCGTATAGCGGCGTTCTAAGGCCCCTTTCATCAAGTGGGGGGATGCACTACCACTTGACACTTTCATGCCTTCTAACGCCTTGAGCGAAGGCATAGGGTCATACCCATTATCCTCCACCACCACCACGCCATCGGCACCAACCATGATGAAGGCATCTGAGATAACTTGACCAATGGCCTCATCGTTGTTGGCCGCTATGGTTGCTACCTGCAGAAGTTTTTCGTCGGTTACAGGTTCAGTTAGATTTTTCAAATCTTCAAGAGCATACTCAAGAGCCCTCTCGATTTCCGCTTTCATATATGAGGGCTGATAACCATGCGCGTCAATAATGTCGATTGCTGAACTCGCTAATTCAGCAGCCATAATGGTTGCCGAGGTTGTCCCGTCACCAGATGCTCTTTGCGCTTCTTGTGCTACTTGAGCCATCAATGATGCTCCCAGGTTCTCATAGGGGTCATCCATTTGGACCTGACTCACAATCGAGACACCATCGTTGATGACGATAGGTTGTCCTGCAGGAGCATTGAAGATGACGGTCTGTGCTTTGGGACCGAGGGTTCCGCGCACAGAATCTGCTACGGTCATAACGCCCTTCATTAGAGCATCCCTGGCCTCGCGGCCCAATCGAACATTAGAACTCATCAGTCCAACTCCATAGCCAAAATTGCTGACAATGGGATGATGAAGTGGTTCGGACTGACCTCGATTTTCGGTGAACAATCAGGGTCAAACACGCAGGTTTTTCCCTTCCATTCAGCATCAGCGAGTCTCACATCAACGACAACAGCCCGATGGTTCTTCTTTGAGATGAACATACCTGAGCGGTCTTCCGCAATCCGGATTAAACAGTATCCTAATTGGAGCCTGTATTCCATGTTCACCACATCAAATCAGACAGTCCGTTCCATGTGACCTCGCCATCCTTGACATTCAGGATAACGTGTTCACTTCCGAGTTGCTCCATGTTTTTGCCTTTCATCTCTTCGATGGTTCCTCGGATTTCCCATTCGCCATCATCGAGTTTCTTGTCGGCTTTGACACCTGCGGCTTGGTCTGCTTTCTTCATGTATCGAGTCAAGAAGACCTGAGAAGTCATGACGCGCTGAGTGCCGTCCACCCAATCAGGGCGTTCGCCAATGCTCATCAACACTTTGCCGCCTGAGCCGTTATCCACATAATTCCGAATGTCCTTCAGGTGGAAGGTGAACATCCCATATTGACAGGGTAGTGAGTGCAGACGGTTGATTTGGTCACGGAACATCTGGTTACGGAACCGCCATTCTGCCTGATTGAATCTGTCACCATCAGCAACATTGATTGCGTTTTTGCTTCTGTTCTGAAGCATCCAATTCATTGAGAACTCGCAATACTTCATGAAGGTCGAGCCTCCATCGAAGATGAATCCGGCGTGTGCATCAGGGTCTTCACGCATCTCTTGAGCCAACATGGATGAGAACCAACCCATCTTGTCAATGACTCGATGCCACTGAACTGTGTTGTCATCATTGAAGAGGGATTCGTCGCCTTCATCATAGAGAGGAATGACTACGATATTCTCATCATCAGGGAATGCGTGGTGGATAGTGGATGACGCTGAGTTATCCATATCGAAGATTGTGATTCGTCCTGTCGGGTTGTTCTGTCGAATGATTGAGACTGCAAGACCCGTCTTCGCTGTGTTTTCACGACCAACGAGGGCCATGCGGACAGGCGCGGCTGTCACACGGCGAGTGGAATACAGGTTCCGGTAGTAGTCAGCATCATACTTTGGGCCTTCACCCGCCGCATCAGAAGCCTTTGCGCCCCAACTCACTCGTCCCACCCCGTTGCGTCGGAGGTCGCTGGTGCTACGGTGTCGCAGACCCAGAAGCCATGAACAGTGAATCGGTAGTCGCCTTCGGAGGTCTTCCAGGGTGCGCCGATGATTGCGGTCTGTGAGCCAACACCGAAGTCCACGACAGTTCCCTTTGGCACTCGGAAGTCAAGGGTGCCGAAATCAGACATAATGTCGAGGTCACCAACAGTGATAGTGTAACCACCATTGTCAAGAGGGTCAATGTGAACCACTTCAACCACAGTAGCAACAGTTTGGCTCCACCAATCGGAATCTTCACGGTGAGCATCATGGTATTCGCCAATGCCGTGCAGACCAGGCAGGAACTCGTTAGCCAAATCAACAATGATACCTTCAGGTCCATCATCACCGAGAACAAGTGGTGGGCCGGAGAAGAGTGAAGCCACCGAAGCATCAGCCTCGAATGAAGTTACCCCTGCCTTACCATACACGTTGCTGTTCTTTCCTGCTTTGCCGGTCAAAACTCCAGGTGTGAAGGTCGGGAATTGGATTTTCGCGAGGTCGCCGGATAGGCGCACAGTGAGCATTTCCGGTTCGCCGCTTCCATCAGTCCCGATGAACTTGCAGGTTCGGTCGGTTTCTTCAAGTGGTCGAGCCGCTCCGTATTTCCAATTTCGGTCGCCTGATGGGAAGGTTGGGTTGTTCTTGTCCCAGACACATGAAAAGGAAGTGTTCTCATCAAGAGTCATTGACTTCGCCGGAAGAGATTCGATGGTGGTTGTATCAGAATCATGTTCAAAGGCGTTACCAGCAGACAGGGATGGATTGTGAGTCTTCGTCCATGTGCCGTCGTGGTTGTTCTCATAGAGAATGATTGCGCCGGATGCAACGAGGTTTGTGCGTCCGTCATCATCAAGACCAGCGAGTGTGTTCTTCATCTTGTTGTAAGCAATTCGAGCCCAATCCTTGTAAGGTGGGACACTCACAAACATACCGGAGAAAGAAGTGCAACCACTACGTTCCACGCGAGCGCGTTCAGACACCAACTGTCGTGCCGCAACGCGAAGAGCCATTGTCTGAATGTCGTCTTGAGACTTTCCAGATGCGGCCCATGCGGAAGATTGTTCCTCCAGCACAAGGTTCATTCTCGATTCAAGCGTCTCTTCAGTCACGCCCACTTGGGTCGCTACTTTGCTGATTTTTTCGTTTGTCATATTCGTCACCTGACTTGGGGGGGTGTTTCGGTAAATTGGGGTGGGTGGTTAGGGGTTATAAATGATTCGGTCCTGGCGTTCATAGTCAATTCCTCGCGCATTTACATATACCTGTCGTCGGTGGGTCGAGGGTGGCTCAATGCTTCGCGCACGGCCTCCATTCCTCCAATCCAACCGGAACGATACTGAGTATATTCGTTAGTGTGTCTAAGTGAGCCTGGATAGTGTGGCTCTTTCCATTCACTTTCCCTCGGTCCATCTTCAAAACAGAAGCCACCGAAGTTAGCAGCCAGGTCAATGAAGAGTTCCCAACAGGGTTCCTCGTAGTCAAGTTCTGTGCATTCAGGATTTGCGGACCACCATTCTTGAGCATCCATACTACCCTGAACGAACCAATCTCTTGCGCTCCAAGTCATTCGCTCACCATCCGACAAAAGTTCCACAGCACCATTTCAGGGTCCACCCCGTTGATAATGTCACGCTCGCTCGTGATGGCGGCGTCTATCACCTTGAGTTTTGATTCGGCCTTAGCAGGCTGGTTAATGGCGTATCGGAACACAGTCCTCACCGCTTCGCGTGGGGTTCCAGACAGAAGATTCAAAGCGTCGTCCACAGCCTTCTCCTTGAAGCAAAGCATCAGGAACTTTTCACAGTCAATATCAGGAACATAGAATGACCTGATGAACGGTTGTCGGTCTGCTTCGGGCAAACAGGAATATGATTGGAGCGCACCTATGCAATTTCGCAGGTCACCTGAATGGAACGTGGCTATTGCGTTGCAGTCAGCCTCAGTGATTTCAACACCTTCAAGTGCGGCGATTGAGGCCAGGCGTGACATAATGACTTCATGCTCAACAGGTTTGAAGTGTCGGACTTGACAACGAGATTTGAGCCAGGGGGATACACGGCTTAGGTCGTTGCAGGTTAGAATGAAATATCCTTGAGCATCTTCGATGACACCTTTGAGTGCGTCTTGTGCTTGAGTAGTTATGCGGTCGGCTTCATCGAGGAGGAATAATGATTCCCATTGACCGATTCGAGATAACGGCCCAACGTCGTCTTCAACAAACTCTATGCCTCTTTGCTTCTTTGAAGATGCGTTAAATCTGTGCATCGTCCAACCGAGTTCTTTTGCGATTGCATAAGCGAGGCTCGTCTTGCCGGTCCCAGGTTCTGGTGAATAGAAGAGGTAGTGTTGCATGGTTCCAGCATCGACCTGTGCTTTGATTTCAGAAACGATTGCTTCCTGTCCGAGGACTTCTTCGACCAATTGAGGTCTGTATTTTTCAACCCACAATTGCTTCACTCAATCACCTCCGTAGTAGCACAGTCAATTTCTTCGCCACAGTGGGGACAGAAGTTAGGGATGAAATACGTCCACCGGTCAGCAGGGTCACAACCCTTGTTGGGAGCCATCTGATAGTGAAATCTAATATCGTCACCGCAGGACTCACACTTTGGGAAGTCCACGCAGTTGTAACCCACTTTCGATTCGTCGGACATAATTCTCCCTTTCCGTATGGGTCTATAAATCAACCGGAACGCACTTACAATCCAGACACTCATAGTATGAACGGTGCATCATCTTACAGGCTCCACAAATCCACCCTGGGACAGAAGGTTTAACCATCATTCCTCCTCCTCATAGTGAGTCCTTCGGGCAGACGCATATCTTTCAAACATGAATGACCTGGCCTCATGCTTCTTCTTGAACGCTGTGATAACAGTAATTTGTTTGGTGTCCTCGCTGTATTTGCATACGAGGAAATCCTTTGAGGGCTTTCGATGGATACAGAACTCATTGTCGGGGTTCAGTGGAATACAGACTCTTGAGCCCGTTTGTTCCATAAACTCACCAGGCCAATTTGCGGCCTGTTGGGATATGTCATGTGCGCTGAGCAATTTCCCACCTCGATAACGGTTTGCTTAGGAGAATGCTCCCATCGAATACGCATCTGTCCTTGTTCTTAGTGAGGTCATGGATAGTGTGTTTCTCATGCCTCCAGCACATACACTTGGCGCACCAACCAACCCAGACAGTCAAGGTTCCCAATCCCCCCATGCCGCAGTTCCTTCAAAATAATACTGACAAATGTCCTGTCTGTGGAAGAAGTGCATAACAGTTTCAAACACTTGTCCTCGACCCATATACTCGGCATGAATTATGAGGTCATGCAAAGCCCAATGACCTGTTGAAAAGTCGGCTTCAGGTTGAAAGCCCCACTCTTGATACAGTGCTGATTCGGAAGGGTGTTCGAGGAATTGTGGTTCCATACCTCGCCTCAATTGCTCGTTGGTTGAAATCTCTAAGTGAATCATCATGCCGCCTCGGTCTTTGATTGCCTGAACTTCGTTCGGGTATCTCACATCATCTATGACAACGATATTGACAGCCTCGTTGGCTTCCATTTGTGCTTCGCCAGATTCTATGTGGTCGAAGAGTTTGTTAATCCAATAATCAGGTCTGCGTATGGTCCGCATCCCATTCCCCCAAGCCTGATAGATTTGTCGGAATTGAGATTTTCCTTTCACATCTTCCAGCGTTAGCAAGGTGTGGAGGTCAATACCCATCCCATCAGCGACTTCTTGGCGCACAGGTCCTCCGAATGAGAATCTTGTGAAGTCAAGGTTGTTGCACAGGTCTTTGGCTAAGGTGGTTTTCCCTGCACCCATTGGTCCCGATATTCCAATCAGGATTTTGTTATCCCAAAACGTGCTTGATTCGCCCATAATTCTGCTTCCGCGTCCACCCACTTAAAGGCTTCGT
>CEUI01041451.1_pt1 | contig 10663 bp, 6 predicted proteins | sample 531411 | NCBI WGS metagenome assembly CEUI01 (sample SAMEA2622841, study PRJEB7988) | marine metagenome | isolation source: saline water (ENVO:00002010), including
AAGTCTCGCTTTAGTTTTGCTGCTGCAACAGGGTTAGTCTTTGCAAGTTCTGCCGTTTGTCGTTCCAAGCTATCCCTCTCACTATCCATCATCTCCTGAAATGCATCCCTTAGTAAGGCTACGCTTCTTCCAGATGTGCCTGCCCTCCTTGTTTGAGCAGCTAATCTTTCCTGTTCTAGTCGTGTATCTTGGTATCCCTTCTTGATCCTGTCCTGTTCTTCCTTAAGGTTCCTGTAGAATTGTTCATCACCCATAAGGGCATCTGCTGTACGTTGGTAATACCTAGACCTACCTATATCCTGAGAAGCTCCTCTATAAGCTCGTACTCCTTCATCATATCTTTGCTCAGCCAGCCCCTTGGTTCGGCTATACATGTTCCTAAATTTCTCAGCTTCATCTCTATATTTATTTAGGTTTTCACCAAACTTCCCGTAGTGACCTTCCTGCCTTTGCTTCCACTTCTTTGCCTCAGCAGGATCGTAAAGCATTGGGCCAGCATCCATTTTCTTAGTGCCGGATAGTGTTTCAAAGAGTTTCCTAATCATGTATTACCTCACTTACGTAATCTATTTAAGGTTTGCCTTGCCAGTTTTCTTGCCTTTATTTCACCTTTATTGCCTAGTGTAACTACACTTGAGGATGCTGCTCCATATGTTCCAGTTACTGATGAACTGGTTGCATTAACTGATGTGTCATCTCCAGTACCTGTGCCAGTAGCAGTTAAAGCACTTAAATCTATAGTTGATGTTGAGGAACTTCCTCCTCCCCTATGTGCACTTCTACCTGCATGGAAGCTAGTTATATCGTCATCCAATTCTTTAATATCATCATCAAGATCATGTAATCTTTTTAAAATAGAGTCACTAGCACTTCCACTACCAGTATTACCTGCTGTATAGTTACCTGAAATCTTTGTTTCAATATTATTTACATCTGTAATCAATCTATCAATCTTTCCTTTATTAGTTGTTGTATCATCAGAACACTTATTAAATTCAACAATTAGTGCATTCAATTTAGTATTTAGTTCATTAACATCATCTTGCAAATCACTAATATCTGATGCTGATAGATTAGCTATTACATCTGTTCCCATTATTCGTCCATAAGTATTGTTTGTCCTTCAGCCTGATCTCTCATTATTGCCTTTAATGTTGCAACCTCAGAAGTTAATGACATGATCTTTGATCTTAGTTCTGCATTGACACGTTCCTGATCCCTAAATGCTTCCTGTATCATTGGATCTTCCAACTGTGCAGCAACAATATTTAATCCGTACCTTTCCTTATCAGGCATAGCTAACTTGTTACTCGTGGCTGTTCAGTATCAAGTGGCAATATGTCTGTTTCTAATGAAGCAACGTACCCTCGTGGAGTATCATCTGCATTTTCAACCTGCCTCCACTGAAAGATGTAACCCCTGCTTCCTGCAGGCATATAAAACTTTTCAGTCTTCCACCCATCAGAAGTAAAGATCCTGTCACTGCCCACCTTAACCCCATCAAAATAAAACTGTAATGTTATAGTACCCTTGTATGTTATCTGTGCCTCAGAAAGCTCCTTGACAGATCTATGCTGACCAACTGGGGCAGAAATAATATCACACCTAACCATTTCACAACCCTCAATTGCAGCAATCTGAACTAATGATCCTGCCTGAGAAGGGTTTGGGAATATCCTAAGAGGGAGAAGCTTCCCTTTAACTGACAATCCTTCCCCAACTATAGTGTCATCACCTGCATGAACACCATCAACAGCAAAATTAAACTGCATATTCCCATTCGTTGCCTTAGGGACTACATCTATTATTGCCTGATGCAGTACAACTGGTGCATTAAATTGCTGGAAGTCTGGCATTATGCTGCTAATGATCCATTAAAAGATACTGATTCAATCATACCACTACGGCTTTCATTCATGTAATGTACCCTTGTACCAAACGAAGATGATGGTAGGTACACCCTTTCTTCAGTGAATTCATCACCTGCATTAGATAACTCCTTCCTGAATATAAGTTCACCATCAAGCTTTACCCTGAAATCTATAACACCCTTATAGAATACATCTGCACTGTGATGCAGTGTCTGTGCCTGATACTGTTGAACTGGATAGTGACGTACTGATAATGTATTAACTCTTACGTTACCCTCAATCTTAATTGATATAGTCCTGAATCTCCTCAAGTCATCAAGATATAAGTCTACTGACTGTGGTTCTTTTGAAATAATAGGAGGCAGGGCAAATGACCTAGCTGGTGTTGTTTCATTATTAACATATATATGTACCTTAGGCAGGTTACCCCAGATTACGTTGCCAGTACCACTCCTTAATGGTTCCTTATCAAGCAATATAGTTTTATATGTAACACTACCTACTGTTTCAGTACCTGTTGATACAACCTTTGTATTGTCAGCTAAAAATTCATTCCATATAGAATCACCTGCACTAATGGTAGTTGGATCAAAGTCTGTAGGCATAAGGATTGTTTTTCTTTTAGTTGCATCCCAGTTAGTTCCACCTATATCTGCTATAAATTGCTGTGCTGGAGTATCATACTTGGTAAATACTTGGAATAAATCACTTGCACCATCCAGTGCAGAAGGTTGTAGATCACCTGCATCCAGTTCATTCTCATTAAGTCCCAGTAAACTGACAGCTAGTGCCTCACCCCTGATACCATCTGTTGCTGTGGGGAATGTACTGGAGTCTAAAGATTCGTATACTAAGGCAATTGAACCAAAAGCTTTTGATACTGCAGGATCACCTGTATCAATCTTCTTGCTTCTCCATGTAAGATTTGTTGCCTTAACTCCTCCAATTTCCTGTACCACAAAACTTTCATCTGATGTATTTAATGCAGGATCACTGGTTACAACAACAGCCTTACCTAATGCCTTTGCAAAGTATGCGTAGTATGCCTGTATACTTGTTTGACAAAGCCTTAAATCACCAGATGTTATTTCTAACCTAAACCCATTGCCTGTATCTCCTGCTTCTCTATTATCCCTTGGTCTTTGGAATAGCCAGTAAACCCCATCTGCAACACATGCATATGGTTGATCCATATCAGGTATCTTATGCTTATCCCTTGTAAGATAATTAACTCTCCCAGAAGAGTACATACAAATACCATCACTGGCAGTCTTCCATATAAGACCACCATTAAACTCTGCTATACTATGTCTGTCACCATCCTTAACTCCCTTAGCATCAGGAACCCTGAATGCCACCATTGCCTTAGGATCTGTACCTCTCACTCTATATACTGAGTTAGTTGTAAAAACCAGACCCTCTCCTGCATATTCCCTGATACCCTTAATCTCAGAGTCAAGTGTTATTACTGCTTCAAGAGGCCAATACTCAGGAGAACCATACCTTGAAAACCTTAGATCAGCGTCTACTGCTCCGAAGTACAGTGAACCAACTGCAGTAATATATCTGAAGAAGTCATCTGTTGCTTCTGTTTCAAAGAACTTCTTCTTCTCCTCATTGTAATCTAAAGCCAATGGAGGCCAGTTGTCTTCCTCCATTGCACGTAGTGATGCTACTGGTGCTCTTGCTTTATCACGATATCCGAATTCGTTTATCTCAAGCTTAACTCCAGTTAAGTCTTGTGAAGAATATTCTTCTTTATAACTGCGAACAAGTACCCCAACTGAGTGTACAGTTGCAAGTCCTCCACCAGAATTATGTGTACACCCTGTAAATGTAGTCTCAGTTTTTCCAGTAAAATTTATAATCTGACTACCTATTAGTATTTTGCCAGAAGATGGGAATACATCTGTGTTGTTAACAGTTATTGTGCTAGGTACAGCATTAGTTGTTATTGCAACCTCTAATATTGCAGTATCCTGATTGCGATGCTCCATCTCAGCAACCCATTGTACTGGTGTTACTTCTTCAGTATTTGGAAGACCAAAAGTAACACTTGCTCCTGTTGCTGCAGTAGTTCCATAGCTGCTATTGTATGGATCAGTAGGTGTAAATGCAGTTGGCAGTGTTGTGTAATTACCATGTGAAATTATATTTGTACTTGTAATTGCTCCTGTTGTACTGTTTACATCATATGTTGCAATAAAGCCTGAGCCAACACCACCTGTTGTTTCAAAGAAAGTTGCACTACAATAGTTAGTTCCACTACCAGCATTTGTGTAGGGAATTGCACTCCCACCTGAAGAAGTCCTGAGTTTAGCTCTAGTATCCTGACTGACATGGTATATATAATAAACAGTACCAGCAACCAAAGGAGTTGGGAGATCATCACCCCAGAAAACTATCTTAGCATTATCTGCTAACCCTCCTCCATTTGGGTATGCACCTCCACCCCATCCATCTGTCCCACTACGAGCTTCAAAGTTTAACCTTAAATCACCACCAGAGTCGTCAAATGAACTAATACCTATTTGACCTGCAACAAATGTAGCATCAAGGTGAGTGCCATATCCTGTACCTGCAGTTACAATCGCCCCTCCCGTTATCTGGCCTGATATACTGTGTTCAGTTGCTTCTGTATCATATACTCCCCGTACACAACCAGTTAAGTTATTTCCACTAATACCTGTGTAAGATATATATTCTGTCCCAATCTTTACCACACCTGAAGTAGGCCATACATCATCATCTTCTAAGGAAGAATGAAAATAATGCTGTCCTGTGCCATAACCATAGGGTGCAGTGCTATCTCGTACAATACACAGTCGATTGGTATTACCCATAGTTAAGCTTGAATTATTATATAAGGTTAATGCATCATCGTCAGCACCCGGAAGAGGACTGATAGTATCGGTTAAAGAAACCCAATAATCTGTATCTTCCAGCAAATCAAAACCCAAATTTGCATTCGTGTTTCTTAATGGGAATACACCGCTAGTACTTAATCTTATTTTTTGCCCATGTTTCAATCCATGACGAGAAGAGAGAATATACAGCACCTGATTTGCTGACGTCTCCTGACCATACCATTCACCTGTCCTTCCAGTTAACTTAACTGTTGTATCTGTAGCATTAAGTTTTTCTGCTAGCCTGCTTTGAGGACGGGTTATAATTTCTATATTATTTGTACCTGATGGTGGTGGAGTATCAAATGTTATTAAGTCATGATTAAGTACAGATTTAACTGTAACTGTTACAGTATAATCTGTATTGCCGGGATCAGTAACTTTTATAGTATCACCTACTTGATAACCATGCCCCATATCTGTAATTGTTATATTACCTAAATACACTTCTTGAATTGTTTCTATCCTGAATTTTACTCCTGTACCCCCACCAGAAGTCCCCGGAGAACCTGCATTACCAGCAATGTAAACATTTACATCAGTGTGTGTTTGTCCACCCTGCCATGTATTCCCGCCATCTATATTTACTTCAAACTTCCCATCATCTTTGTAATTAGATGAGCCAGAGATTCCTTCTATTTCATTAACAGCACCATTAAAGTTGGTAACTGTATATGCAGTTGTTGCTACTCCACCTACTCGTACTTCATGTATGGTATGATCCTTGGGTATGGTGAACTCAAAGGCTCTGCCTCTTTCTGTTTGATTATTAGGATTTGGATTCCATGTTGTAAGTGCACCCGGAGAAAAGTAATAGTTCCCAGTATTATTTACTACTGTTACTTTAGTTCCAGTAAGAAACTCTGAACCTGTTAAAAATTGTCCTACTGCTGCTGCTGTCCCAGTTACATTAGCAGGTGTATGTTCAAGCTCATGTTTATACTGATATGCTACATCTGAATCATTATCTATATCTCCATCACCTCCTGATCCAATACCACTTAAATACATAACATCTCCATCTGATTCATAGACCTGATTTATTCTCCATGAACCATCTATATCAGTTGGAGTTGCTGATACATCCATTGAGGAGTTAAGAAAATCACTGAGTTGAGTTATATCATGGTATGTTTTTAAGTTGTAATATGGTGAAAGGGTAGCCTTAATTGCAATAGATGCATCAAATCCATCCCCAGTTGCTGGTACATATACAGGAAATTTTTTATTCCCATCAGCATCTGCAGGTATTGTAGGCATTGGGATATCTTTTAGGAACAGAAACTCTGAAGAATCTCCTCCATACCTGTAAAGTCTTATCTTTGTAATATCCTCATTATCCAGATTAAAGAAATTAGGAGTTAACTGGACTTGTATGCAATCATCTGGACTATCAAGTGGCCCGATTCCCTCACTGTGCAGTGGTGATGGGACACTTTCATTGCCCCATTTATCTACAAAGGATGCTCTATAATAAAAATCTATGTTAGGCCCATAGGCATTATACATATTAGGTGCACCAACCAAGAAGGCTGACCTACCTAACCTTGATGCATCAAAAGCTTCTTTAGTTGTATCAGACTGACCTAGCTGATATGCAAGTTCATCTGGTGGAGAACCTTCCAGATCAAAGATACTGGCATTTAATACATAAAACTTATGACCTGCAACTGCATAGTTTAAGAATGATATTCTATTCTCTGCTCCTGTTGCTCCACCTGCTGGCAATACTGTTTCTGTATTTGAAAAGAAAACAACATCTCTTGTTATCTTGCTTTTAAATTTAAGTGCAAACTTAGGATCAGTAATCTGTGTACCCTGACTATCAGTTTCTAATGTAGATGGAGCATCCAATACATACCAAGTAAACTCATTATCTGCTCCAACCATCTTCCCTTCTTCATGTTGTAATCCTATTACTGGAGTGCCTGTATTGTTCCATACACCTGAATCATATTTCCAATCAACTGAAAGCCATCTCTTATGTCCTCCATCCTTATTAGCTTTGCTCAGCCTGACCTTCATTACCTGACCCCATGCTGATTTTGCATTACTATTAGAACTGTAATTAATGTATGATCCCTTTATATCAGATTCAAATATTGGTATTGCAGTATGTATATCGTAGTTGCCACTACTGTCTTTCCATATACCCCATACTTTACCTGCTGTATCATATTCTAATGGCTTAACAAAATCATAACTAAGCATACCTGTTTCAGGTTTAGTCCCAGTCTTAACAACCCTCCAGTACTGCTTATCATCAGAATGAAGATACTTTACAAAAATAAATTTACCATTGTTATTTGATACAGAGAAACCATCAAGGATAGTACCCTTTAATCCCAGTCCAATTGCCTTATCTGGATCATGCTTTACAAACTGTACATCAAGAGATGGATTATAAACTGTTACTATCCCGGCATCTACAGCAGTTAATAATGTTGTAGTTAAATGAAGTTTACCCTTATCAGAGAATGGAACACTTTTTGGTGCAGTCTGAGAATCCATCCCATTCTGTGAGTACAAATTATTATTATCCATATAGATAATCCTAAGTGCACTGCTGGATGTATTTACTGCATGTATTGTATTACCATCCCAGTTTATTCTATGTGCGAAACCTGAACCAGAATCATATAATCCCACATTACTTCTAACCTCAACCATCTCACCTTCATACCCCCATCGCCTTCCATGACTACATCCAAGCAACGTATGATTAGTTAATTCTGTACTAATAAGTCTTCGCTTCTGGGTTGGGATTAGGGCATCTGAAGTATCTCTTCCTCTCCAATCATTATCAATAGTGGTTATAATGGGATAACAATCTTCATCAACCTTCCTCATATATCTATCTTCAAAGCCGGGTATTGCTTCCAGCTTTAGCTTGCCAGCATAAGTAGCCCCCGTTGTAACTTCCTTTATCCTTGCAACAAAGTACTCCCTTACTGTTGCACCAACAGATTTGAATGGAAGATTTAAGCTAATCCTCCTTCCTTCCTCTGGCTGTGCACTGCCTGATGCTCTTCCTCCACTAACCCTTATGTAATCACCTTCCGTAAAGTTAGTAACAGTTGCCTCAGTAAACTCTATTTCTTCAGTACTACCAAGGATTTTTGCAGTTGTATGTATTGAAGATCTACCTGCATCTGTTTGTATAGTTAATGCAGTAGTAGAACCGGGAGTGTAACTGCATAACCTTTCAATAGTATTCTTAAAGGGTTTCTCATAGTCATAATAAGCTGGAGGAGATATTAAATTCTCACGTAAATTTACACCCTTCCATAAGATGGCTTGCTGAGGGAGTGGGGTGATCTCTGGTTTGGGTACATTAATAGATCCATCTGCATTCGTAGTATACGGCCTCCATATAGGTGGAGTATATGAATATAACCCATATGTGTTGCTTTCTATATATCCCCTCTCCACTGTACGCTGCCACGTTACACTATCACTAATTGCTATACTCCCCGGACTTTGGATGTGCACACCATATCTGGTTCTAGTATATTGAGCACTAATAGTTCCACGTTCACGAGGTTCCTCTGCACCTGATACCCAATCTACAAAATAAAATGATCTTGAAGGCATAGGACTGGCAGTCCAAACAATACTCCCAGAAATATTAGGGAACTTCATCTCCACTTTTACAGTTAAATTGAGTGCAGTTGTAGTTTCCTGCCTTCCATCCCAGTATTTTGAACGCCATGTTTTGACAGTTGACTCTGAAAAAGACCTTGTAACAGTAACATTTTTTGCATCCTCTCCAGTTATTCTTCCTAAAAATGGATTACCACCTGATCGTGTTGCTTCAATAACGATAACTTCTGGCTTATTTGCTCCTACATATTTAACACATGCCCACGTATGTCTTGGGAGATGCCTAACAATATACTTCATGCCCATGTCATAGGTTCCTCCATCATACCCTGACATTTTAAACTGCCCTCTAGGAGTTATCCATGTAACATTACCGCTTGTATTATCGGTTGTAAAAAGCTTAACATCATCATCACCAAGATTATATTTACCTGCAGATTCTGCATTTGAGCCAGTAACTAATCGGCTATCATTTCTTCCATGATCCCAATAAGACCAGTTATCACGTAGCAACAATATATATGCATCATTCTTTCTAGGTAGTATCCACCTCTCATCATCGCTATCAGCATATTTAGTAAGTGCTTTAGTGCCAGTTTTATCTCCTGTTTCTATTTGCTGTGTAAAGGAAACAACACCATTACATACGTCTACAGAACTAATCTCTTTTGCTGTTGCTGGAGTTGTAGAAGAATCAGTGAAACCAAAACTACTACCACAGTCTCCATAATCAGACGTATCAATAGTATCAAATGTATCAACTGTCATTGTTGTGTTAGCTAGGGGGCATGTTTGGATACGTTGTGCATCCCAACTAACAAAAAAGTTTTCCTTAAATAATGAGCCGCCACTATGATAGGTGATATTACCTGATGTTATATCAGCAGTATTTGAAGCATTCCTTGTCTTTACATTCCAAGTTCCATTTGTTTTTTCTACCCAGTATGGTTGCCCATTGTAGTAATAAACATGGTTTGCATCTTTAGTTGCTGTTGCCTTATATTCCTCAAGTGATGGAGAATCTGTAATGGTTGGAGCTGTATCTATTGCTCCAAATTTATCTGCTGGCAACTCCAGTAAGTGGTGACCTTCTGCAGGACGCTCTCCTCTAGTACCTTCTGATACTATAGACCCTGTAATAACAGCTCCCGGTGGCAGGGGTGGCCCTAAATCCCTTGCAACATTATCCTTATCATTGATAATCTCCTCATACTGTGGTCGTTTAGAATCATATGTCTTAACAACACCAACTCCTGACTCTTCAAACGATACAGCTTCTGAGTCTTTTATCCATTCACCACGATAATAATAGTGCTTTGCTTCAGTTAAAGGAGTTACTCCTTCTCCCGGTTCAAGGGCAAAGCCTTTAAGATTAATATCTACAGCTTCTTCTCCCTGATCATCACGAAGGTTCTGAGCGTCTATCTCATTAGAGATTCCACCTGTAAATTGTCTGTGTACAGTTCTAGGCATTATGGCATTCCCTGTTTATAGCTAACTTTCTTATCCTTAACTACTGTATGACGTATATCATGCCGTTGTTCTTCCTTTAATCTGTTATAAGAGACATGTACCCATCCCGAAGACGGATCATCTGAGTTGTAAAACTCCAATATTAACTGATCAAAGTCTAAATTCTTTGAAATCCACTCTGCAAGCTGGTAATTATCAACACCAGCTACCTCAATATCGGCAGCTTCGCCCTTTGCATGCTGACTTTTGGCTGAGCTACCGACTAATTCACATAATTTTACTGTCCTGAAGCCAGAATTAGGACTAAATGAACCATACTTATCCCTAACTGGCTGAAGAATATTGTTACATAACACAGTTAATGCAACTATTTCCTCGGTGGATGGTGTATTATCCAGCCCATTACGCAGAGCCGTCTGGCTCTTAGTTAATTCATTAAGACTGAAGTTACGACTTAAGTACATGGCCTTTATTTATTTAACTGCTTTTCGTAAGCTGCTAAAATCTTATCATCAAGGTCATTTTTAGTACTCTTAACTAGCCTTCGTAATAGAATAAGCACAACCTCTGCTAGAAGCTTCTCAGAGAGCATACTAACACAGAGTGTTTTTACAGTTCCTCCAATTAATGGTGCTAACAATCCAATCATTCTGTTCCTTTCATTATTTGATCTACTTTTGTGTGAAGCTCATAGCTTGAAGCTACCAATAACTCCAGCTTCTCTGTGTGAGCATTTAAAATTTCTTGTATTTTCCCTACCTGATACTCCAGTAAAACCTGATCGGCTTTAACATCATGTACCATCGTATA
>CEUI01062575.1_pt1 | contig 10659 bp, 11 predicted proteins | sample 531411 | NCBI WGS metagenome assembly CEUI01 (sample SAMEA2622841, study PRJEB7988) | marine metagenome | isolation source: saline water (ENVO:00002010), including
CCTGTACCACCATCTACTCCGGTGTCTCCGGTATGGCCTGTATCTCCTATTGTCCCTGCATCGCCTGTGTCACCTGTATCTCCTGCTGTCCCTTGACTACCTGTGTCTCCCGTAATACCAGTATCTCCTACTGCACCATCACCTCCGGTATCTCCGGTGTGGCCTGTATCTCCATCTATACCTACTGCTCCAGTATTACCTGTATCGCCTTCATCTCCTTTAGGACCAGTATCTCCAGTTTTACCTGTATCGCCTATAGATCCTGTATCTCCTGTGTCTCCGGTATCTCCAGATGTACCTTGTACTCCGGTATCTCCTTTTGTACCTTCATCTCCTGTATCTCCGTCATCTCCGGTGTCACCTGTATCGCCTGTATCGCCCGTATCGCCTGTATCGCCTGTATCTCCTGTATCTCCCTGATCTCCTGTATCTCCTTCTCCACCTGTGTCGCCTGTGTGTCCTGTATCTCCTGCTCCACCTGTGTCGCCTGTATCTCCTGTATCACCTGTATCGCCTTCACCTCCACTTGTACCCGTATCTCCTGTGTCGCCGGTATCTCCTACTGGTCCTGTATCTCCATCTCCACCAGTGTCTCCTGTATCTCCGTCTCCACCAGTGTTTCCAGTATCTCCTTCACCTCCCGTATCTCCGGTGTCTCCTGTGTTGCCTGCTCCACCAGTATCACCAGTGTCTCCAGTATCGCCTGATATACCCTTAGTCCCAGATACTCCAGTATCTCCAGTATGACCCGTATCTCCTGTACCACCATCTACTCCGGTGTCTCCGGTATGGCCTGTATCTCCAGTGTGACCTGTACTGCCATCTACTCCGGTATCTCCTGTATGTCCAGTATCTCCTGATGGTCCAGTGTCTCCTGTTACGCCAGTATCTCCTAATGAGCCTGTATACCCAGTTTTACCTGTATCGCCTGTATCTCCGGTGTCTCCGGTATCTCCATCAGATCCTGTATCTCCAGTATCACCCTGATCTCCGGTATCTCCAGTATCGCCTGTTTTACCTGTATCTCCTATAGATCCGGTATTGCCTGTATTTCCGGTATCTCCTATAGATCCAGTAGATCCATCTATTCCGGTATCTCCTTTATTTCCGGTATCTCCTGTATCTCCGGTGTCTCCGGTGTGTCCTGTATCTCCTTGAACCCCAGTATCTCCTGTGTGACCCGTATCTCCTTCTCCACCAGTATCTCCTGATATACCTGTATTACCTGTATCTCCCTCACCTCCGGTATCTCCAGTATCTCCATGTTCTCCATCGACACCTGTATCTCCGGTGTGGCCTGTATCTCCTTGACCTCCTGTATCTCCGGTATCTCCGGTATCTCCTGTTACGCCTGTATCTCCTTCTCCACCTGTGTCGCCAGTATCTCCGGTATCTCCAGTATCGCCCTGATCTCCGGTATCTCCTGTGTCTCCGGTATCACCCTCTCCACCTGTGTCGCCGGTGTCACCAGTGTCACCAGTGTCTCCGGTTATTCCTGTGTCTCCATCTCCACCTGTGTCTCCAGTATCTCCTGTATCTCCAGTATCTCCGGTATCTCCTGGATATCCTGTACCTCCAGTATGTCCGGTATCGCCTTGACCTCCCGTATCTCCAGTATCTCCGTCTCCACCAGTGTCTCCGGTATTTCCTGTGTCACCTATATTTCCTGTATTACCAGTGTCTCCTGTATCTCCAGTTTTACCTGTATCTCCAGTATCTCCTGATATACCGGTGTCTCCAGTATTTCCAGTATCTCCTTCTCCACCAGCAGCTCCGGTATCCCCCTCAGGATACTCGTTACCTATAGTTAGTTTCTTCCATAGGAGATTAGTTATTTGTTCAATCAGTGGCATATAATTGCTCTTCCTTACTAAAAAAATTATATTTATAATTTTCTATACCTATACCACCGCTCATAACATTAACAGTGGTGTCGTTTTCATAGGTTTTCATTAACTCATACCATAAATAGGTACCAGCTGAAAATTTAATATTTGGATTTCTACTTATAACTCAAAATATACATAACCCATTATGTATAGTATGTAAATTAATAGCAACTGGATTATTATCTATAAATAAAACTGCTGCATTAAGTGCATTGTTATCCTTAACAAATAGTCTAAATTGTTCTTGATCATACTCGCCTCATTTCTCAGACCACTTATCACATCAATACTCATGAAACAATTCTCAAAAATTAAACTTATTACCTTTATCAATAAACACACTGTAATTATCTAATTTTTTCTTTTGCCTTCTTAAATCCTTTACAAATTTCTTTTTCATATCTGAGCAATCATAACTATATAAACATATATTAGAAAACTCATCACTAACTCTATGACCTTTAGGAAATCTTATATTTGGCATTTGTTTAAGAGCACCTCTTCCTATAATAACAGAATTATTCATAAATTCATAATAATCATCAGTAGTACAAAAAGGATCGGTATAATCACTATACAACATACCTAAATAAGCTATCTTGTTATCCCTAGTTCAAGGAGCATGACCATTAGATGATGGATCTCCATCAGGCTCTACTTCGTAAGTAGGCATCATAAAGTTAATTTTATTATTCTCATCAAAACTGATATACACACCTCATCTACTAAATCCAGCATATCTACGCAAACCATTCTTTATACAATTCATTACCCACTCTCACGTGTGGAATATAGTTGAATTGGGGTGATTATCTATATCTTGTATTCAAGTGTGTTTTACTTTTTCCATCTCTTCTAACTCAGTTATAACTCTCATAATATTAGGTTTATAATAACTATGTCAGCCTAAACCCTCGCTCACACGCGAGGAAAAAACATTGCCCATTGTATATTTGTACTTGGTTCTTGAATTTGAAAAATTATCTGACATTATATATAACTATCCTCCTTACCCATATTATCTATTACGGCGTCCATTAATAAAACAGGTACTTGACTTTTAAAGTACTTATGTAACATATCTATTTTCCAATTAACATCATCTTTATATAGGTTATTATCTTCTTCTCTATATCGAATTTCAAAATTATCTTTGTTTCTATGTATAACTTTAGAAATTAGTGCATGGTCTGGGTGTCCATCATTTTTAGGATGAGTTAAAACTATATCAGGTTTTAATTCTCTAATAAGTTTTTTAACTTCTAAGTCTAATTGATCTTGATCTATGTTACCATCATCTAGATCTAAAAATCTTATATCTTCTACATCTAATGAAGCACAAAATGACAAAGTTTCTAATTTTCTTATTCTTTCTAATTCATTTAAATCCAAATTATTAGGATTAGGTGTTATGTTAGAAGGCTTAGTAGCTATAACTACAGTTATATCCTTATCTTTAGATTTCTTTAAAAAATTACCGTGATCTATGAGTTCATCATCTTGATGGGCAACTAATACTAAAGCCTTATCTTTTCTTAGTTTAGGGACTTTAGTTACTGCACCTAAGTTTCAACCATTTGAACTATACCAACCATTACCTATAGATATATCATGTATTCTTCTAAAATATTCTTCATACCTATACATATTAGCTTCATTAGAAAAATTTAATTTTGCATACTCAGATATTAATTCTCTATCTAATTTATCTACTCGTTTTATAGCTTGTGCATAATCATCTAACATCTTACATACATAACCTGTTTTATTATGTATAATATTTTCAGCCAATCCTCCAGACTCTGAACATATAACAGGTGTTCCACATAACATAGCTTCTACAGCTGCCATATGAAATATTTCATAAACCTTACTAGGTGCAAGAAGCGCCTTAGCGTTAGATAAAAGTTTAACTTTATCTTCCATACCTACTATACCTAGATACTCATACCTACCTTCTAAAACTCCTTTAGACAGCTCATCACTAACTGGCCCTCTAGCTACTGGACCTGCTATTTTAATAGGTAAATCTACTTTATTATTAATAGTCAATTCTTCTAATATATTCCATCCCTTACTATGCTGCACCCTACCTAAGTATAATAAATAATCATTAGAAGGTTTTTCTAAAACCTCATATTTTTTATGATCAAATGTGTGTGGTATAACAAAATCATAGTAGTTTACTGGGCAGTACCCATTTTCATTAGATAGTTTATACTCTTCAACAGTCCTAACTACAAATTGTTGATAGTGACTAGGAAATATACTAAACTTAGCTCACTTACCGTGATAACCTACGGAATATTCTACAAAAGATACTCCCTTAGGTTCTCAAACTTTCCTAAAATCATCTAGATATTCACCATATAAGGAGTGAGGTACTAATACAATATTTCCTCTAGTATTTCTCCTCAATTTTAAATCTAACTCAAGTTTTAATCTCTCAAAATAAGTATTCCATAATCCTTTATTCTGCTCATGAAAAAAAGAATGTAAAGTTAGCAGAAGAGGCTCTTTATCTCTAGCATATTCATCAAATTCTACCTCACTTAATAGGTTTATAGATTCATCACATTTTATTTCTGAACCCTCAGTCCCGTAATGAATTGTCTTTAAATTTAAATCATGTAAAATTTCAGCCATACTTTCGGCTATACCTACATATGGTGAAAATCTTAATTCATCTCTTATAGGTAAAGATGGGATACCTAATAAATGCATAGTAACACCTTGAAGTAAGGTGTTGTTAGGCAACTTATTATTATCATTATTATTATTATTATCTTGTAAATCTATTATATTATCAGTTGTAACATATTCATTCATATTAATATTATTTGGTTTATTTTTATAAAAATTCTTGAAAGTAATTAGGTGAGAGAGCTTTCTACAATACTCTTCATTGGCTTTGCTGAGGGGAATAGATAGAAGAACCTCTAAGTTCTCCTCTCCATGTTTAGATATGTAATCTTCTAATAAGTTTTTCCAATTATCTCCTCCTATTAAAATAGCCGTTTTTTGTTCCATAGTTTCTCATATTGATTATGCAAATAAATCTGGATCTGTTAATACACCATAAAAGTTTATAGTAGCTTTGTCAGTCCCAGATGCAGGTGTTGTTATTGTTATTTTAGTTTTTATAGTATTCCCAGCTGTAAACTGTGAAGATGTTTTTTCGGTTCTTAATACATCAGTAGATGTGCTAGTGTCTAACCAAGTATAGTAGTTACTACCATTATTATAACTAACTTCAAATTTAACGTGGCATCCTGAATCTCTTTCGTAGTCAAGTATAGTTGTTGATTTAGACACGGAGTCTGATCCATCTAAGGCCAATCCTGAAGATACATATGTATAAGCAGTGTTAGCATTATATCCCGTAGGTAATTTCAATGTACCGTCCGCAACAATTAATGTTCCTGATTCTCTAAAATCTGTTCCAGTATTAAAATCCTCTATCATAGCATATTTAGCCCAGCTAGTATTATTAAATTGAGTTAGCAATTCATCTCTATCATCAGTATTTCCTGGGACATTAAATAATCCTATATAACCATCTGTCAATTTTATTACCTCCTATGTAAGTGTACTTGAGCCCGTTGAGCTTTGTCTTAAACCTATCCATAACCCAACCTTATTATTTTCTGGTAAAGTTATATTTACAGTTGTAGTTGAAAAATTTCCTAAAAATTGTCATGAACCATTAGGCTCCGACTCTCCATTATTTAACCCAGGTCTTTCATAGGTAGGAGCAGCTCCAAAAGTAGACACAAACATAAAAACTCCATACTCATCTATGTTTTGTACCATATCATAAGTTAATATTGTTGCAGCACCAAAGGCATTAGACGTAGCTATATTACTTGGGTAAGCAGATTCAAATTCGGATCTGCTAAGTTCTTTTAAGTTTGTTCATTGCATGGTTATATTATCAGTAGATAAGGTACCACTCTCACCAAAAGTTAAACCACTAGCCCCTATAACTTCTACATATTCTTGTATATCAGGTACACCATTAAAAGTCACATTATCATGTTTAACTTCTACTACAGACCCATCGCCCTTAACTGCTGGACTACCTGCTACATTAAAAAAGCTAGCTTTAAAGTCATATGTAGAGCTTGATGCATCATACATTGGTATTGTTGCTGTATATGTAGCTGTCTGCCCATTATTTGTAACTTCACTTAATTGTGAATTATATCCAAAATTTAAATTATTATTATATTGGGATTGGAAATCTGGCTTTCAAGCCAGCGTTATGTTAGATAGTATACCAGCGCTAACATCTAAATTATGTAGTACTATAGTTGCAGTAGTTAGTTGATTTAAACTTCCATCAACTACTTGGGAATAAGGGGTATTATTTTCGGTAACTGATAATGTTGGAGTATTATTAAATACAATTGGATCTGTTTCACTAGAACCTGCACCAGCAACTATATTAATTAAGAAATCATCTGCAGGCGTGGTAAAGCCACCACCTTGCAATTTAACGGTGTATTGACCTTGAGATAAATTATTAAATTCAAAATATCCATCCTTATCTGTTGTTGTAACATCTTTTCTAGCTCCAAAAACATCATAAGCCCCTACTAAAACTGCAGGCATGGCCACACCATTCTGATATAAATTGTCAGAATATTTGGCCATTTCTAAGCGGATCCAGAGGCACCAGCACCAGAATTGGTTATTAGAGGTTCTCCATTCACAGTAATCATACCTGTCATTGCACAACTATTATTTGCATTAGATGTGCTTGGATCCCATGCGTCAATTTTTAGTCTTCTGGTAGCACCTACAGACTCTTTAATCTCTACATATATAGTATGAGTTTTATAACCTGTAGTGGTTACTTCCATTGTAGCCGCACTAGTAGTAGCACCATCTTGATATACTCTTATTATTAATGGGCTGGCTTCATTAGCATCAATTAAAGTAAAACACTTCAAACCAACAGAAGTTAATTTAAAATCTACAGGTAAATCTACCTCATATATTAGTCTAGATGTTTCTGTAGTTCCTAGAAATACCGGATCACTAATCTGAACTCCACCTGCATCTGAACCTGGTACTAGTAAATTATTTCCTGCCATATTACTCTCTCCTTAAGTTTATGCTGGATTATTATAATTAATATATCCATTGTAAGGGTTAGTCCCTGAAATTATTATGTCTTCACCACCCAAGTCTCCTGGTCCGTAATCAATAGAAGAGAAAGCTCCATTACCTAGAGTTGTAGTCCATAAATCTGTTCCAGCATCTCCAGTAATTATTCCTGAAGTAACTACTACACTAATCTCAGATGTAGCTACTACTTGATCTGTTGGGGCTATTCCACCTCCACCAGCTACTATAGTTTTTTGAACTGAAGTACCGACTACTTGCTTATTCTGTATAGGCCTTACACCTACTTGGTATAAAGCTGGTGCGTTAGAAGATACACTATGGAATCTATTAGTAGTTATTACAGATTGAGTTTGTGAATCAGCCCAATCAAAGGTACCTTTAGTTGTCCATCCTATTTCAAATTCATGTGCTGTATCATCTCCAGCAGAGTTATTCCACCCTGCTATAGATACATTGAATCCAAATGCTGTTGCTTCTAATGCCAAGTGATCAGCTGTAGTACCATATTCTGTTAAGTTAGGTAATTTATTTTCAAAGTTATTAGTGTAGTTAACTGCTGATTGGCTTCCTGCCTGATCCGGGTCATATGATCCAGATGGCATAATCACCTCATCAGTCTTACTTAAACCAGCAAAAGCAGTAAATCCTAAATAGTATCTCTTACCTAGCTCTAATTTAACTCTGTAACTAGGTGAATCTACAAACTCTGCAGGTAATTCATTTACCTGGTCTACCAGTAAGTTACTATTACCTCCCTGATCTTCTACAGATTTAAATACATACTTATCAGCGTTATCAATTATTCTAGCTGGATCCGTAGCATCTGCAGTATCTCCAGATTGAGGATATTGTAATCCTGTAGACTTTTCTTTACCTAGAGAGTAAGTTCCAACTCCAGCAGAGCTGTATGAGAAACCTTCAATTTTATATTTTCTACCTGAGCTTGACTTAGTAAAGTACATATACATACCACTTATGGTAGAAGGACTTCCACCTGGGTTTGTTTGAGGACCACCTTTATTAGTAGTAAAGTTTGAACCACCACTATTTGATCCTTCTAGATCGTCCCAGTTCCACTTAAGCTGTACATAAGATTCGGTAGATTGAGTATTAGAGTTTGGACTAATGTCATAAATCCTAACATTATGCGGTGACGTTGGAGGATCCGGTTCAAGCAATAACCTCTTACCGCCAACGGCCAATACGTTTTCAAATTGTGGATTTTGTTCTATGGTTATATCATGACTTCCATAAGAATCATCTGTTATCCTTAAAACATTATCTACTTCTACATTTGCTGAGTTAACTTTTAAACCAGATGTAGCATTCTTAGTCACTTTAGCATTTAATATGCCAGACACTCTGACTTCACTAGGTGCTACAAGATGTATGTCGGAATTAGTTTCTATATTTTCAATAAATAAATCTTTATTCCAGGCTGATACATTCTTAGAACCTTTAAGCCCTATAATAGAACCAGATCCGTACTGCATAGGACTATTTGGTTGTCCGGTAGCATGATTAGTAAATTGTATCATGTTATCACCATAATAATCAAATGGTGAGGTTCCGTCACTTAGATCATAATCATTATGTAATTGCAATTTAGCTGGACTTGCCAGGTATTTTCCTAATTGTAGGAAAATTTGATTACTACCCCCATTCCATTTTGCTAGGGTCATCCACGGTAGAGCCGAGTTTGCTGTCAAATCTGCATCAGCATACCATCTGTGGGAATCAGCATAACTAGCAAGATCTGAACTGTAAGTTCCATTTTGCATCTGGGTCTCACCATATTTTATAGCTCCAGCATCTCCCAAGTGTATAATACCTTCGTTAGCAGTGGCACCACTATTTAAAGTAGTTGAACTTTTAATTCCTAATCCATGTCCACCTCAAACATCTACTGTATATCTAGGTTTAGGTATAGTACCAGCTCCATTTATATCTGTTCCAGCTCCTAGCGATACACTTCCAGAAGAAGATACAAAGAATCCCTGACACTTAGAACTTGTTACAGAAGCAAAACCAAGATCGCCTTCCCTGGTAATATTCATAAAACCACCTACTATATCTTGGTTTCCTGATCTAAGTTGTATAGCTGGGCTTTGTGCACTACCACTATAAGCTGCCACACCATTTAAGTGTCTGTGTATTCCAGAGGATACAATATCATCTGCCATCAACACTATAGGCTGACTTGCTTCGTAATTTCTAATTTTTAAAGTTTTACTGTTTTCATCTAATCCAATAGTGGACCCTAAATAAGAGGTTTGACTAGTGCCAGTAGCATTATTAGTAAAGTTTATATGTGCAGCTGCTTCTGCGTTAGGTTGGTAAAGGGAGAATGTTGATTTTTGATGACCTGCAGATCCATGACCTATAGAAATTTTAGGTCTGACTGAGTTTCCAGTTAGTATAGTCTGAGTTTCCTCTATCTTAAATACTGTACTACTAGAGACATCCGATCTTTTAAAAGCCCATTTCTCTCCATAAGCATATACTTGTCCGCTACTAAGAGCTCCATCTATAGTAAGTTCTCCAAAGTAAAAACCTCCAGTCTCTCCAAATCTTAATCTACCGAAGTTAACATTGTTACCGTCCTGACTATTGACAACATCTTTAAGTACAATTTCTTTATTAACTTCTAATATACCACTAGCAGAATACCAATTCATATTTCCAGTAGAAGCAGTAAGTCCTTGCCATTGCATATCAGTCCCTTGGCCCAACTGAAGTCTACCCCTACCGTCACTACCTAAATTGTTTTGCCAAGCCATATAATCCGTACTACCTCCTGCACCGTAGAATATTGCATTTCCTCCGGTACCAGATTTACCTAATGTAAAACCATTGTTAACAGTCATATCGTCCATAACATCTAGAGTACCGCTAACTTGTACAGTATTTGCTGCAACCGGCGTAGTATTACTAGAACCTCCTCCTAACCTAATACCTCCATGAGAGGCATCAAAATACATAAAAGGAACATCTCCTACACTAATTGTTAGGTCAGAATTAGCATTGCTTGCGCTAGCAGCTGTCTTAATATAACTCATAGAAGCTTGCGACAATAATTCTATACCTGGTGCATTTGTAGATCCATCAGATCTTCTAACTAGTAAATTAACATCATTTCCATCTTCGTATAAATGAAGGTGAGCATCAATGTCAATATTTGTGACATGTTGCCCTATCATTGTTCCATGACTACCATCATAGGCATTCTGAGATATTCTAAATATGGAATTACTATTACCCTCATTTTTTACAGAAAGCGCTGTTGATGCTCCTTCAGATTGAAAATATGTTCCTGCACCAGATTTAATGTTTATGAATCCATACTGTCCGGCGCCACTATGTGTTTGGTTATCTATATTTAAACTACCATCACCAGCAGTAGATTTATAAATTTTAGCTATATTAGAATCGCTTTGACTAGGTCCTAAATATATACTAGGATAAACTGAATCTCTAATATCTAATCCAGCTTTAGGGGTTGGAGTGTTTATACCCATAAGGCCGCTAGCATTAATAAACATACCATTAGCGTTTGATAAAGATGCTCCTAAATCTCAATATGTTTGTGTACTTATATAAAATGTGTTTGATGAACCATGTATACCTAAGTATCTTC
>CEUI01006242.1_pt1 | contig 10654 bp, 21 predicted proteins | sample 531411 | NCBI WGS metagenome assembly CEUI01 (sample SAMEA2622841, study PRJEB7988) | marine metagenome | isolation source: saline water (ENVO:00002010), including
AGCATATCTACCCAACTCCGACTCTAAGCAAGCATCACTCACCTATAAACCCCAACCTCTTTGCACGGGCAACCGCATCACTAAGATCCTCCTGTATGTTGGGATCGTTTACGAGCATTTCTGCCAAGACGCGCATTGCTTCTTCTAAGTTTTTCTCGGTCGAGCTTTGCAATGTCGAAATCATTTTCTTCCAACCAGTCTCTGATATAGGGATCGTCCAGGAAGATGTCTTGCAGCTTGACCACCATCTGATCGTGAACCGCCAGAACCCGCTGCCGCGTCACGCCCCATTTCTTCCCAATATCCGACCAAGTAGCAGGTTTGAAGCACTCCTCTGACCCGGTTCCAATATCTTTCGGTGGCGGTTTTTCGTTTTCCATGTGGTCCCCCATTGTGAATCCTCGCCAATGTCTCGGGCCTCATATCAGGAGCGTACCTAGCCCAATATGCCATCATGATAGATTCAGCATAAAGCTCATCACGGACATCATCATAACACCCACCGATGTTCGGCATGTGTTCAATCGCATCTTGCCAGTAAGCACGAGTAATCTGATACGGCCCAAGCTCACCTGCTGAACCTACCGCGTTGGCCGGATCTTCGTGACCTCCGGTTTCAACCATTCGGATCGACTCAAAAAGGTATTTCAGATTCGACGGGTTCATCAAAACCTCGCTCTGAAAGTCGGCCCGTTTCTGTGCTGTAGCGGAGTTCGACACATCGACCTGTTTCTCCGGTGTATCTGTTCTTGAGAACTCTGACGGTTGTGACATTGGCTTCTCCTTCATCGTCTTGTTGGTTCCGTTCCAAACCCAAAACAATATCGCTGAGTTGAGCAATAGCGTGACTACCACGCAACTGAGCAAGACTTGTGACAGCACCCTCTTCATGGCCTCGGCCCTCCGGTCTGCGTAAGTGTGAAACAAGGAACAATGAACAATTAAGTTCCTCACACATCGACCGAAGCTGGGTCATGACTTTATCTATTTCACGCCTTTCATCTCCACCGTCCATACCACTGACCACGATTGACAGGTGATCCAGGACAATGTGCGTAGCTCCCATGCCCCGAACCATGTACCGGATCTTTGCAAGTAGGTTGTCACATGCCATAGATCCGAAGTGGTCGTAGAGAAACAACTTACCGTGAGCTACTGACTTGTTGAAAGCCTCCCGAAGCTCGTCTTCAGTAAAGCTCCAATCATGTGGAGCCTTGTTCAAGTGGATTCCCATGAACCCCCTGGCTGTACGCTCAACAGATTCTTCGAGGGCGATATACCCGGTGGGGTGTCCCATCTGCATCAGCCAGTGCGCGATTTCCCTGCACACGCAGGACTTTCCGACACCTGTACCTGCACACAAAGTGACCAACTCTCCCAACCGGATTCCGTGGGTCTTGTCATTCAGCCCAGTCCAAGGGTAAGGCACTGACTCAACTTCGCCCTCTGCCAACACCCGTTCCCACAGGTCACCGCCAAGCACCACACCATCTGGTCGATAGGTCTTCGCCTCATAAACCGCACTGACAATCCCTTTGATGTCTCGGTTCGTCAGTAGATCGTTGGCATCTTTTCCCGCAATGCCTGAAACAATCTTGGCCTTGCCGGGTGACAGTAGAAGCGCACACTCGTTGGCGGCTTCCCGTCCTGGTGCATCGTTGTCAAAGAAGAACACAACCTGATCGAACTTCTCAAGGAACTCCAGTGAATTCTTGATTGACTTGGCCGCACCCTTCGCACCGTTTGGAACTGAAACCACGGGCCACTTGTTCCCAAAGGCTTGGCTGACTGATAGGCAGTCGATCTCTCCCTCGGTGATGGTAATCATCTTGCCACCATCTTTGAACAGATGCTCACCGAACAGCCCCTCGAACTTGCCGACCATCATGAAAGATTTGTTAGCGAACCGGAGCTTCTGCCCTACCAACTTACCATCGGCAGAACGGTATGGCGCAACATGACACTTATTGCCGTTGTGTTCTCCAACCTTATATCCATACTTTTCGCAGGTCTTGTTGCTCAACCCACGGGCTGACAGCGATACGCACTCTCCATCAACAAACCGTGCATCCTTGACTTCGGTTTCCACCTGTTGAACCTCTCCATTGCTTTCTCTGTGGCCGCACCCAAAACACCACGCATGTCCGTCATCGTATCGGGCAAGGTTATCTTTGCTCCCGCAGTTCGGGCATGGCTCGTGGTGCAAAAATTGTGATGATGATTCGGGGTCCATGCTCGTCTTCGTAAACCTTTTTTCCACTGCACTTCACAATCTGTTCATCGTCTAACCACAAAATACCGTTCGCAGAATCCAGGATTCCCTTCATGTAGTTATCAACGTCGCCCCGTGGAGTGTCTCGCTTTGTTGTCTTCGGCCTCTTGCAATAAAACTCAAGGTGAACAGACAACTGACCAGACAACGGCTCGTCCAAGTCCATCGCCTCCAATGCGATCTTCGCATCCTTGCGGAACTTGGTATACCTCTTGCCGTAGTAGGTTCCCCACTTCGACACACGAGGTCTACTGGCTGGGACAGGCTCCACGGGAACGACGATTTTAGAAATCGAAGTTATCTTCATCCCCCGATGATGCCTTTGCAGGAGTCTCGAACTCAAAGTCGAACTCATCCAAAGAGTTGTCGCCGTTGTACTCCAACAGGTTCAACACCTGAACCGTCTTGATCCGAAGCGTCATGCCAACCCCCATGCTCGGGACGTACCAGACGTAGGGTTCAAACCCAACTCGGATCTCGCTGCCCGAACCGACGCGCCCCTCGACTGGCTTCCTCGTTTTGTCAACCAGAAGCACTCGGGTTTCGACGGTCTCGCCCTCGTACTCATAGCTGCTCTTGTTCTTAAACTTGAACTCGATTTCACCTGTTTCGTTGCCCTGGTCATCAACAACTTCTGACCACGGAAGGTTGGCCTTCTTCAACTTCTTGTTCTGTTCCTTTGCGTGATCCGCGTAGCCCTGCTTGTAGAACTCAGTCAGTTTTTCAATAAAAGGCTTTGCATTTTCAGCAGTCAGCTTGAGCGTAACCTTATATTCCGATGTATCCCAACGGGTATCTGGTTCATTGAGCCAGGGCCAAACTGCAATCCCTGCTGGGCTTGTCATCTTCTTCTTCTTCTTCTTTTTTTGCGCCATTCGATTCTCCTTCAAGAAAAGTAGTAATCTGATTTCATTACTTCGTTTAGGTCTAAGTTTCCAAGCGGTGGGTGGTCAGGTAACTCCACACCGACAGGCAACAACAGTTCTATTTCCCTGCGGAACTGCTCAAGCAGGTTCGGTGTAAACATCTGCACCGTACATTGTCTCGTCGCCGTTGCTAACGTGCCGCTGTGCTTCGCAGTTGTAGCATAGGCATCATGTACCATAGCAAACTGACTGACTCCTGCACCAGCGCAGAGATTCACAACATAAGCCTTAAGTGCAGCATCCAGGGCATGAACAAAGTTGGGGCATATTCCGTTGATGTTTTTTCTCGGAGATGCTTCACCGCGCCCATGCTGCAAACGATGACGGCGGATCTTGTCACCGATGCTTGTCTTTACCTCATAGCTTGATTGCTTCTCGTAAAGCTGCTTGACCAAGAAGCCGGAGGGCGATGACCACATTGGGGTGACCCCATTCCGCATACAAATCCTTGCAACTTCACGCAGCCAATCCATACAAACACGGGCTGACGAAACAACATCACCAATAGATTCCCAAATGAGATCGGACAGGTAAATGCACGGCTTGAACAACTCGGGGAATGGGTTCTCCACTCCAGGACGTATAAGCATGTCTTGGAACCACTCGATTGTGTACTCCTTGCATGACTGCCGGGTTGAACCATACACAATCACCATTGTTTGCCTCTTTGTAGTGCTGCGTGTGATTCCGAACTTCAACCAACCCTTTGCATACTCATGTGTATCTGTCTTCAACCGAGCAATCACACGATCTGCAACCATTTGGTAAGGGTCTTGCGGTCGGTCACTGGGAAGTATGTTGGTGTTCCGTGCGGTCTCAACATCACGAAGCAAGATTGCATAGATGCCCAGTCCCTGGTTACTTGCATCTTGAGACACGGGAGTTCGTGACACATACCCATAGCCTTGTTGCAACAAGTTACCGATGTCCATTGCAACAGCAAGGAATTCCCACGGCTCATCCGCATCTTTCCACTGAGTATATCCAAGTGGATCTTTAGCAATGGACTTGAAAAGGTCTTCGTTCTCCCAGACCCATTTCATTCTGTAGTCAAGAGGCTTTTTGTCATGTCCCCAAGTGTTTGCAGCTTGCAGTGCCAACCAGTTCGCATCGTTCTGGTTGTCGATGGTGTCACCGTTTGAAAACTGCAACAACGCCTTTGCAACTGATGCACCCTGACAGTTCAACGGTGAGGGAATGTCATAGGTACGACCACGAAAGTCACACTGCTTTGGAAACCAAATCGGCCTGCCTTTGAACTTGTTTGCAAGGTAAAGAATCTTGCCTAGTTGAAGACGTTTGGACTTGTCTCCGTTGTTAATGCGATGAACTTCCGCAGCGTGTCGCCGCCAGTTCTTTTGTTGAACAGGGTCTTCCCAATCCTCGGGTCGAACAGGTAGTTCGTGATCCTGGTTCGTGGGCAGTCCGCCAACTTGATGGTTCTTTTCATAACTGTACTCGACACATTTTAGGACTTCCTCATTGATCCTCCACGCAGTGTCCTGCTCGTGACCGATTGCTTCGTACACGACAGGCATGTCAGTTGCGTTCAGTTGTTCAAGGAAGTTCTTGTCGTAACTCTTGATTAGAGGACGGCGGCGAACCTCTTCACTTGTGTAGCCTCCGATATAAATAGATTGCCAATGTAGAGGCTTGGTCACCATAGGCATGAAGACAGGTGCCAGGATTTCGTGGTAGCCGTGGGCCTTCTTGATCCACATCAACAAATCATCGGTAGCCATGACCATTGTTGATGATCGGTTAAAGATGGTGTTGACAGTCTTGATCTCGATCAGTCCGGTTGCTTCACGCATCAACTCCACCAAGACTAATCCAACGGAACATGCAACCTTGCCAGTCCACCTCGGCAACACCACACCCGCACCCTTGGCAGTCTTGTGAATGAACCGCCGCTTCTGGACATAGCCGCCATGCTTCTTCGTCTTGTCGAACAAAGTCTTCCAGAGTGCTGGCTCCTCTTCCTGGATCTTGCGGAATCGGTACTCATCTTCGAGGTACTGACCCAGCTTTACACTGATCGCGGTAAGAGACCGACGCTGACTTATGCCGTCGAGGACAGTCCTTGCAGTCAGAGCAGCAACCAAGTCAGAGGGTAGGAGTTCTATGTATTCAAGACAACGATGCCTACGACCCGGACCAGTCCGTGCGTTGTGGCACCAGAAGTCAATACTCTCTTGTAACTTTATGATGGACTCACCGAGCAACCTCTTGGCTACTGGTGAGTACGTTTCCATCTCATTCTCTTGGCCTCGGGACACCTTAGACCAGTAACGGTCTCGTCCCATTTCAACCATCTCTCGGTCTAAGTCCGATTGGCGCATCCGTGCATCCCTCTTCAGTGGCAATATCCTTATCACCACATGGGCTTATTTATCTGCAAAAAATGTAGCAGATTTTTCGTCAGACTACCGAAGTCAACCTGTCCATGTACTTGTTTACATCCTGAGTGCCGAGGTGAGTGTATCGCTGGGTCATCCTGATGCACTTATGGCCTGCCAACTGCTGAACCACTGAAATCGGGACTTCCTTCTGCACTAGGTTGGTGATAAATGTGTGTCGGCAAGCGTGGGCAGTAGCTTCGGAATCCTCGGTCCACCCTAGAGTTACCTGCATCTTCTTCCACTGTTCGTAGAACTTGGAATACTTCGTCCAACCGAAGATTGTGTCCTGACCAGCCTCCATCAGTTTGATCTCTTCGTGAATCAACTTACTCACGGCCTCGGTCATCCGAACAGACCTGGGCCAAGAGTTTTTTGTCTCACTGAGGACGATCAGATCGCCTTGAATGTCAGCGGGAGTCAATCGGAACAGTTCACTACAACGAAGTCCGGTCTCCATGAGGACACGGGCAATGCCGGAGTACCTGCCAACAAGAGCGTCGTAAATCCTCCGCTTCTCCTCGTCGGTAAACCACCTGATCCTGCCGGAATCTTCCGACAACCGAGTAATCTTCGGTCGGTCGGTAATCGCTCCCACATCCTGAGCCTTGCCTAGAATCTTGGAAAGACATGCCAACTTCCGGTTGATGGTTGCATTCGCATTGCCCCGTGACTTCCACCGATCAACAGCAGAATCAATCAGCGGAACATCTACACGAGAAATCAAAGTATCCCCGCCAAACGCTTCAATGATCTGATTGATGTTTATCTGGGACTTGTCATCAGATTTCGTGCCAGCCCACACAGTGCGGTAGGTATACCACGCGCATTGCTCCACGGTTCTCGGGTGATGCTCACTGTTTCTACGTTCACCCAGGTCCGGTGTCTGTCCCGATTTCAAATCAGCCTTTGTTCGCAACTCCCACACTTCCGCTGATTGCCGATCATTGAATGTACGTTGATACCTTTGGTCACCCTGGTTTACAGTTGCTTGGAACTTGTCGCCACGAATTTTAATAGGCATAGACTTCCTTTCGCCTTTGAAAGTGCGTTGGTAAGCAGCCGCACCCCTGCTTGAAGAGGGAGAAAGGAGGATCTAGGGATGCACAATAACAGATCCACGCACCTTGGGGTCGTTGAGAACAGGTATCCACTGACACGGCAGGTATCGAGTCCGCCTGCCATCCTTCTTGGAGATCAACAACGGTCGCGCTCCTCTCTCTGGCTCACACTTCAGTTCGGCAATATCCTTAGCACGGCTCTTCACATGGTACTTGTTGGTGTGGACTTCGATAAGTCCAGGAAGACGCTTGGCTTTCTGTTCGGTGAGAATATCAATCATGTTGTTGCCTCACTTCCTTCAGCCTTCGCAATCGCATCGCGCAACACGTTGCCGATAGGCGCATTCGTGTAAGCCCAATGCTCTGCCGCTAACCTACACGCTTCCAGCAGGTCAGGAGCAGCAGCAAACAACCGAGCGTTAGCTAGGTCTTCCGGCTGTTGCTTCGCGTTCTGCGGACTAAACAGAGCGAAACCAATCAACATTGGGTGATCTGGGCAATCAGGATCATCAGCTACCTGTATAGCCGACATGCCGTGCTTTGATCCAGGGCCACCGGGTATAAATACCCACGGCCCAGGTGTGTGTGTGGTTTTTGTTTCAGTTGTCATCGTGTGCATCCTTTTTAACTAAGTGATCCAGTCGCCCACCTGCGGAGCGTTGTTTACGTTCAATACCTTCATAATGAAGTGCAAGCTGTGCAAGCCTCACACCAACAGATTGCAACCGATCCGCAACCCATCGAATGTCATCGGCATCCTGGCGATAAAGCATGTGGGAAGATATCTCATAAATCACCGACTTACTTCCTCTTAGCACCGCACTGATGTCGGTGATTGACATGTCCTCAACCTCAGTTTCAGAACGTCCACTGGTCTTGTTGAGGAAACCCTCCCAAGATGCTTTAACCATCTTCTTTGGTCTGCCCATCGGGCGTACCTCCTCTTAAAAGTGAGTCCCACCTTGACATAGGTATGTAGACTAACTCCTTATCACGCCTTGATGCGTATGGATACTCCATCAACACCCTTTTACGGGTTGTTACCTGCGAACGGTGCAGTACAACATAAGGCGTAAAGTGCAGCAGCGCGTTAAGTATACGTTTCATGCTTCACCCCCTTTGACAATGCTTGTGAGCATGAGAACCATACCTGCAAACGCAGTCAGTGCAGGAAACCAGGGGTATTCCAACAAGAACCCCAACCGTCCACCCGCATCGGTTGGTGGGTTGTCGATCGAAACAACAAGAACACCCAAGAGAATCATTGACAGTATGAACATTGTGAGGCCAAGAACGTAGGCAATTTTATTGTGGTTCATCGTGTGCATCCTTTTAAGACATCTATTCTTTTCGTTCGCTTTTATCACTGACAGAAATATCTGCATCTACAGGCCGAGCATCAGTCTTTACTTTGCCCTGCTCCCATTCTTCAGCAACTTCCCTAATCCACTCCCTGGCGGCCAGAACATTCGGGTCGTGCCTGAGCGTCAATCCACGGTAGATGGTGGCAAGCCCTTTGTAGATTTGTTCATTCATCGTGATCCCTTTTTAGAACTAAGTCTGCCGTGCTTTTTCTCACACCAATCTTCGAGCAGGCAAAACTCAGCGCTCTTGCCCCAGCCATCTCGGCGATCTGGTTCCCCATACTTTTGCGTCCACTCGTAAGCTCGTAATCGAGCGGTGCCAATTCCTTCGGACACGATTTCAATAAAGGTGCGTTTGCCGAAAAGATGTGGCGTTGAGTACAGAACATAGGTTTTTGGCCGCAGTTCATTGTGCGCGTGTTCAACACGCTTGAGTTGATTCAGTACGTTCATGTCAATTTTCCTCCTGTGCGTCAACGGAATTCTCAAATGTCCATGTCCAGAAGATTTCCCCGCCGAACGAGTAGCCCATGCCTTCAACAACTGCGCGGCAGTGAGCAACGACAATGTGCTTGTCCATAAAAGCCTGTGCGGCAGCCTTGTGGTTTTCATCACCATTCAAGGCATGGTCATAACTCACGGTGACCTTGCGAGTGTCCCCCAGGCTCCCATCATCGCTGGCGATGATCCGGGCGGGACGATAGTTGGTAGGCCCGACAAATCGGGTACGGATTGCTGAACAGGTATTCATGTTGTCCCCTAACCGTAAATTGTTGTGCCGAAAACAGCGAGTTGCATCCACAAATCAATCGCAACGGGTAACGGTGCATCCTTGGAAATACACTGGAAAGTGTGCGATCTTCATTTCGGCTCCGTGCCGAGTGTACGTGTACGGTTCACCGCTCCAGTCGCGATCATCGCCGTACACGTTGCCGTTGTAGCTCCTGCCATCCTTGCGAGTGATCGCGTATCGGAAAACGTGGAAACCGAGTGAGTCCTGGTCGTTGTGGTTCATCGTGTGCATCCTTTTTCGTCTAGTTCTTTTCCAAGTTGCAACCACTCGCGGTAGTCGGTGGCCGTCATTCCTTGACTCAGTGCGGACGGAGGCCACCCTCTCGGTGATCCTTTGTACCCGTGGTCGCATACTTCGATGATGTCGCCATCTTCGATGAGAATCGAAACTCGTCGCGGGTTTCCGTTTCGGTCGTTTGGAGCCCTGAAGACGATATGTGTCTTTGTTTCTGTGGTCATGGTGTCGCCTCCAGTGCTTCTATCAGTTCGCGGTCGGTCATCGCCTGAATATCAGCAGGCATCGGGTCGAGTGCTTCAGCGATGGCGAGGAGTTGCGAGGTCTTCAGGTCTGGAACCGCTCGACATATCAGCGTCATGGTCTCGTCGAGGGTTCTCGGTGTTTCGGTGTTCGTCATGGTTGTGCATCCTTTTTACTCGGCACGTAGGGTGGATCATCTAAACTCATCGCTAAATCTGCCCATTGCACATACAGGTCTAGATTGTCCGGGTCAAGTTCAATCTTCCTTTCGATCCGATCTATCTTCAATCGAGTCTCGTTTTTTTCTGCTGCTGTCAATCTTTTATGAATCAGAAACACAGTTTGGCTCCTTGTCTTCGGTCGAGTTGCGCGGTTCATCGGGAACGATTGGCGATCCCTCGCAGCCAGACCTCCTGAGAAGTGCCAGCGGCGCGGCGTATTTCGGTGCCGACCTCGCGAAGAGTGCGCATACCTGTTGGGACCATCAACTCACGAGCGATGTTGACGTATCGTCCGACTTCGCGACCGCTCGTGGCTGTGGAGGCCGCCTCTAGGATCGCTGCGTAGACGTTGGCTACATGGTCTTGTCTGTTGTGTGTCTTTGTTTCTGTGGTCATGGTGTGCATCCTTTTCTGCGCGTTTATATGTAGCCGCACCCCTACATGGTTGATTATTCAGAAAACAAGTACCGACCACCCTCAACCTCTAGCAGGGTGCCACGTTCGCGCATCTCATCCGCTAGTGCTTGCTCGATCTCGTCCTGGTCGGTGTCGTCGTCTACGTCGATTACATCCCCGACGGCTACGCTGTACTGCTCGGCCAATTCCTGAATGTCGTCATATTCGCACCATTGGCAACAAATAGCGACAACACAGAATTCGATAGGTTCGCCGCTGTCCTCTCCAAGATCCCATAGGTAATCGTACAGAACCTCATAAGCGTCATAGCTGTACTGGTCATATCGCCCCATGCGCTGGAATTCGTCGCGGATATGTGAGGCGGATCGGATTGTTTGAACTAGTGCCATGGTGTGCATCCTTATATTTGTTTGGCGGATCATTCCGCTGAGTGCATTAAAAACGATATCGGGTAGAGTTGCAAGTCTACTCTAGAACATTCTGAAAAAATTCTTAAATAGCCCGATCCGATAGACGGACCAGGCTAACCAAACAAACACCAAACAAACCAAACAACGACAAACCAAACCGATTGACAGTCTACTCGGAATCGATGCATTGCAGAGGCTTACGGTCAAGCGATCGCGCAAACGTGTGCGCGGGTTCGCTTTTTATACGTTGAAAACCGACCCACCCCCTGGGGGACTTGCGGCCAAACTATGCGATAATACCCTGTCAGATTTTT
>CEUI01064186.1_pt1 | contig 10635 bp, 17 predicted proteins | sample 531411 | NCBI WGS metagenome assembly CEUI01 (sample SAMEA2622841, study PRJEB7988) | marine metagenome | isolation source: saline water (ENVO:00002010), including
GCAGTAACTACACAATCAGTTGAAAGTGCTTGAATTGCTACATAAGTATGGGAATTGACTGTTGCGTTTGTGACATAATCATACCCCCCTCCGCCTAATCTGTTCTGAGCTTCTTGGGTAGAGTATTTGTGTAAATTTGAAGTTGCCATTTATTCTCTCCATCTCTAAGGTTAATGACAAACCATGAACGAGCCATATTTAAGAATCTATTTTTTCTTAGATTTTTTTGATGACTTTTTCTTTGGTTCTGATTGTTTTTTTACTGAGCCTAATAGGGACTTCCCCTTTACTACTTCATAGCCTTCTTGAGCCAATTTAGCAGCCTTATCTGGCTCTGAAGTATGCTCATAATGATTGCCTTTTTTTAATACTATCATAATTTTCCTTTTAAATAATGGGGGCAGAATAAACTACCCCCAAAATTTATACATTTTGCTAACCTACGGATTCTCACCGCTCTTACTTGTAATAGGTCTATTATGGCAAAAGTTAGCAATTTCAAGGTTTAAGGATTAAGAAACTCAATTCCTTTAACATGGTTACTTGTAGTAATAACTGCACCATAGATGATGTCTGCAACCACTTTAGTTCCCAAGTAAGATACGTCATACTCTGATTGTACACGAATGTCCTGCTGCACCGCTACTGCGATAGCTGATTTATGCACAAGGTATGCCGCTTCAATTCCAGTTGAAGTTGTAGTAGGAATCAAAGAACTAGTAAATACTGGAATGCCAAAAAGATTTCCAACTTGCCCAGTATCAATTACTGCATTATCATTACCAAATCCAACTCCTGTTCCTGAGTTATTAGTAACAAAGGCTTTAGAGTTCAATAGATCAGCATAAATAAGTGGATTCACAAAGAATGCACATTCATCTGCTGGAATATCATTACTATACAATGTTCCAAGAGCTGTTTCTACATCTGCGTTAGACATAGAATTATCAGCCGCCAATGTCTGAGTTGTTCCCAATGTTTGAAGCAATGCTTCTATCTTGGTGTCCACAGCTTTTGCCAATGCGTAAGCCATTGATTGAGCATACTTAGAAAAAAGCTGCTCATTTGACTGCACAAGAGCAATATCTTCAAAAAGCTTTGCTGCGTATTTGTGTTGATCGATCGCTAGATCTATATCTGTTTCAACATTCGCTGTATATTCAACTGATGTATTAGCTGATTTGTCAGCACTCGCTACTTCTTGAACTGTAGGAATATGAAGAGTATCTCCTCTTCCCTGCACCAAGCTTGAGTAATCATCAAAGAAAGGTTTAAGGATTAAAGATTTCTCAAAGTATCTATAAACACCATCTGCCCACAGCTCAGGCACGAAAACATCAACATCAGATTTCTGCGTGACATCTCCTGTAAATCCGTAATAATTAGCCATTTAAATTCTCCTTTATAAGAATCATTTGCTATTCATAGCGTAGCTCTTAACAATGTCTTTCCAGTTAGCTTGTCTTTCCGTCCTGTCCATCTTTGTCCAGTCTTTATTGTTTGGATTGACTGCTCTGGCTGGAGTTCCGCTTGTTGGAGGTACGCCATCATTCACATTAATTAATTTAGAGTGCAGGGTTCTTAATTGTGGAAGCGATAAACTTCCAAATTGCTCTCTGTCACTCTCTTCAAAATCTGCAAGAATCCTTTCACGCTGGTCAGCTTCATCTTTTTTAAAGGCTTCTACAATAGGTTCCATTTCCGCAAGCTTTGCAGCTCTTTCTTCAGCTAGTTGTTGCCATTGGTTCTGTTCTTCTAATTGCTTTTGCCTATCAGCTTCACGCTGTTTTTCTATCTTTGCCAATTTAGCTTCAGATTCTTGTGCCCTCTTCCTGTACTTTTTAGATTCTTGTACTAACTGACCATAGTCGGGTTCTACGGAGTTATTCTGGCTATCAGGAGCCACCTCTGTCGATGTTTGCTTTTCAACCACAGGCTGCTCGACATACGGCTTAGGCTGGGTTTCCACACTCTGGGATTTTGTTTCTTCAGACATTCTGTCCTCTTCTTTGTTTATTTAATTTAATAATAGATATATCTTTTTTAAAATAGGCGAATCTTATTTTTTATTTTCTTGCCTTAATAAAGGCTTATCTAAGTTTTCTCCCCTATAAGTAGCAGGAATTAACTGACATCTGCAATTAAACTGACATATAGAAAAGCCTGACCTCGGAAGCCCTACTGTTTTAAAATATTCCATAACATCTGTTTCTCCATGCCTATCTTCGCAATCTATACAAACACTTTTGTCTCCTACGCTTACCCATGTATATTCTTTTACCCCTGCTTCTTCAAATACTTTCCTAGAAGATTTATTCGCTGCCATATTCATTCCAGCTTTAACTTTACTCTTTACTTGATTTCTATAATTTCCAAACAATCTTCCCCCTGTATTTAGATCTCTCATTAAAACTTGCTTAATAGCATCCTTACTCATTCCATTTTCTAGCATAGTATTAATTAGCTCATCTAAAGTAAGCGTTATCTCAGCAGCAGTCTTAGATAGTTGAGTAGCAATTATGATCTCTAGAGCTACATCTTCAGGCATTTCTTAAAACTCTATCTATTTTTAATTCAATAGCCTTCATTGCTTTCTTTTCAGCATCTTGAGAAATACCAAACCACTTTCTCTCAGGAACACCATCCCCACGCTGGTGGAATCCTCCTATTTGCTGATTAGTAACCTTTCCTCTTTTTTCTTTTCTTCCTGGATATAAAATAACCTCTTGCTTCTTGGCTGTAGCTCTTTCTATTACAAGGTTTCTCATTTTGCCAGTATTTACTAATATCTGATCAAATCCTTTTGCTTCAATAGTTGAATCAGCTAACTCTTGCATTCTATTTCCATCTACTCCCATTCCTCTTTCAAGCCTTGTTACATGGTCTTTTCTTATGATTCTACCAGCTTCATTTAATTCCTTAGTGAGCTTGAGATTTATTCTACCTAAGTTAAATTTTTTTCTTATATCAATGTTTAAACGCATCAAGACCTCTTTAGAATTTCCTTTGCAAACTTTTCTCCTTCCTTAGATGCTTTTTCTATTTCTGGCAAATGCTCATTAAGAAAAGCATCACTAAGTGCCATTAAATAGCTTTCAGGATCTTTTAATAGATCATCAAGGTCTATTGCTTCAAGTATCTTATCTGCATCATCTACTATAATATCATCTAGTTTATCTAATTTATCTAGATATTTATGTACCAATTGTGCCAAGCTTTCTTAATCCTTCAAATGCTGGTTGTTGTGGTTGAGTTGCTTCTCTCTCTGCAACTGCTTCTTCTCTTACTTCTCCAAGCTTTGTTTCTAGCTCTTCATCTGTCATATCTGGATTGAAATAAAGCAGCAGGTCTTTCTTGCTCATTATACCATTTGCCATCTTCCAATCAAGCCACGCCCTTTCTTCTTGAGGAGACATAGGATAAGATACTTCACCAAAGTCTACAGCATAATCTTCTGATAAATTTATTACACCATGCACTTCAAGGATCCTTCTATCTATCTCATACCTGTTATGCTCCCATTCTCTAAATAAAGACTCATCGCTCTTCCTAGCTTCTAGGTTCTCTATTTCTAGGATTCTTAGAGCTTCACCTGAGGGGGTGCTTCCTCCCGACTCACCCCATCTTATTCTTAATTGATTATTCTCTGCTGTTTGGTTCGCCATTGCCTTAACTGCTTCTATCATTTCATTAAGGCTTCCCGAAGGGCTTTGATAACTAAATGTTGCCCCTTCTGGCAATATTAAAGCCGTATCAACTCCCGATTTTAATTTTCCTTGACCTTCCTCTATGCCTGTAAATACTGGCTGCCCCAACCTAAAGCGTGTGCTTAATGCAATTTCTGTCATTGCAATCCCTATATGAAGAGCAGCTCTTGTAACATCATAAGCACTAGATGAATACATGGCTCTCGATATAGGATTAATTCCGTAAGGGTTGATCATATCCTCATTGCCCTGCACAGCATATCTCTTACCTTTTTCATCAAATTCAAAGTGCATACCAGCCATTCCATCTCTATCTTCAGACCAGAATACATATCTTTTATCATCAGAGTTACCTTCTATTTCATAACTAAAACCATACGGCTCTGATTCTCCATAGAAATAATACTCTTTAACATTAGGCAATACTTCATACTCAAGCCTTTCTTTTCTTTCGTTGTATCTCGACTTAAACCAACAGCACCCAAGCAACCAAGCCAATTCAGCAAACTCTCTTGTCTTTGAATTTAATTTATAAGCTACCTCCTTATAATCTTCATTTATCTCCCCTCCTATTGCCCTATCTGGATTTTCCTTATATAGCATCATTCTTGCTTTAGCAAATCTGGATACGCAAGATTGAACAAATGGAGGAACTTGCTGAAGGCTATCGCTGGCAAACCATTGTTCAAGGTGAATATCTAAATTCTGATTATAATAAAAATCTAAGGACTCCATAAGCTGAAGATTTTCTTTCTCAAGATAATTCTTATACGCATCCCTTACGCTCTCTAATATTACGCCCTCTGATAATTCAGGGATAACTACTCTGTTTACTGACTTGCCGAAATTATACATCTTTTTTATTCCTCTTGTATTGATTAGCAGTCCTCCCTTGCTGTTTTAATAATTGATTCTTCTTCAATCTTTTCCTCTTTTTATCTTTTGCACGCTTATTAGGCATCACCAACTAATGCTTGTTCCAATCATTTTTCTTATCGGGAACTTATGGCTTATGGCATACGAGCAAGCATCTAAGGCATGAGTAAGCTCTATCTGGCTCTTATCTAACCCACCCCTTTTATCTCTTTGACATTGCTCTAGGTCTTTAATTAAATAAACGCAACTAGGATCTATTGTCATACTCACCTTGCCTTCCGCATCTTTTAGCTTCCTATTTAGAGCGTTTAATCTGTCTATGTGCGAAGGGTGAGCTTTTTTCGCCCTAATTAAAAATCCATGATCTCTTAATATCTGATGGTCGCTTCTTCTGCTGGTTGTGCTTCTAGCTTTTCCAGCAGGGTCGGGATACGCTTCTATGTTTGGAGCAATCTTTTTCATTTCAATAGAAAGCTCTTCTGTATTGCTATTCTTTAATCTTAGCTCATCAAAGAAATGAATAGTGCCGTCTGTATATTGGCAGGCCAATACTGCCGTCATATAATCTACGTTAAAATCTACACCCCACCAAAGATAAGAAGAAAGCTCATTTGATTGAACGCAATGGGTCTCCCTATCAAAGTTATATGCAGCTCTATTGCCCGTTGTTTCAAAGCTGCCCTCAAACTCTTGCCTAAAGATAACTTCATCCATTGTCCTCTTAGCTCTTTCTATTTCCTCTTTAGGAACAAAGCCCCCATCTATGGTCTTGAATTGCCATGACCTCCAATCAGATTCAGCTTGCCCTTTAGAATATAGCTCATACATAATATCATATCCGCTTGGAGTACCTATAAATAAAACTTCGCCCTGAGTAGTTGCCAGCATTGGATAAATGATCTCTTCCCATACATGAGGTTTTATATATGCCATTTCATCCATTACTGCTTTGGTTAATTCAACGCCCCTCAAATTATGTTCATTGTCAGCCCCTTTAACTGAAAGCTCTGCTCCATTATCAAATATAACGCTCATCTCTGATTCATTCAGCTTGGCATTTTCAAAGCCCTTGAACATTTGCCTGAGAATAGGAAAGACAATCATCTTGCCCTGGCGGTAGGTTGGAGTAATAAACCATCTTCTCTCGTTGGGCTTAAAAGAATCTTTCAGCAAATACATCAAGCTTAATATGGTCTTCCCCCAGCGTCTCCCAGCTACAATCACCTTAAACCGTGAAGGATCATCAAGGATGCTTTTTCTTGTTTGGTTAACTGTCCATTGAATCATCTATTACCATCACTTGTATCGGCTCTGATTTGGTTGTTCTCTCCTGCCTTTCTAATGCTTTCCCCTCTAATCTCTCTACAATGAATTGAATGGCTCTTAGATCCCCCCTTTCTGCTAATTGAAATAACTTAGATACAACTACTTCCCTTCTTTCTTTTTCGCCTTGCTTTGTAAAGCTATATTCTTTTATAAGGTCTGTATAGGCATTTCTTCTTCCATTGGGATTTCCAGACTCTCCCTTCTTCCATCTATTGCCAAGAGTGTTTCCCTTAGCGAAGCCGCCAGAATCCTTATGCTGCTTATGTTTGTTCTGTGTTTGTTTACTCATATTCTACTAGAGCCATCATATAAGCTTTATTTAATTTATCTATAAGATCCTTTACTTTATGAGTGTCGATCTCAAAAACATCAAATTCTAAACGATAAACTCCTGTGCTTTTTAGATTCTTTATCCCAACAAGCTCAGTTGTTAAAGTTATTCCTTCTCTATTTTTTGCCACGCTTTGATTTCTTTTTAGCTGGCCTTCCCTTTTTAGATCCGTAAGTTCCCTTGCCTTTTGGCATTTCATATCCTTTATTTTATGACTTTATAAGTTATAAATGAATCCTATTATATTAAAAATAGAAAAGCCCCAGAATTAACTAGGGCTTTTTTTAGTGGTTTAGTGGTTAGTTATTAAATATCGAATGTTTCCATAAAATCATTAACTGCATCATTATGTACCTCTTCAGCATCCATAAAGCCAAGATGCCTGTCTTCATCATCTGCCTGACATTGTTTTTCGTGATTGTGTTCTGCATCTGTTAGCACTTTACCCTTTGAAGCATTTTCCTCTTCTTCAAATAAACCATGTTTGTAAATAAAACCCAACTTTTCATCTTCAAAAACTGAATCAATACTAAACCTAACTGCATTTCCCTTTGGTGCTTTCAAGCCCTTCTCTTTCTCTAGTTCTTTAAGGTCGTTTCTTACTTCATCAAGTATGTCTAAGGCTTCTTTGATTTTAGCTTCATGTTCTTTTGTTATCATGTTCTTAGCTCCTTTTTTTATTTTAAATTGATTTGTAAAAGATGTATCTATTAAATGCGGCATGATACATATTCTTTGCCTTAAGATCCGCCTGCTTATACTCAGGAATAAGAAAATACTTTTCCTTTGTATCAATAAGCTTTTCCAGCCCTAGCTCAGAAAGGTCAGCTTTGATCCAGCCTTCATTGATAAGATCTCTAGACACTTTATTTAATCCACCTATGTAGTTATTAATAGATTTAGTAGATAGCTTTGAATGTTCAGAAAGCCAATCTCTAAAATCGCTATACGCTTTTTTCATTTTATTCCTCCCCGAATTTATGAATGTAAAAGTTTGCTGTTATTGTTATGTAATTATAAGATGATTGATCGCCAAAATGCCAGTCATCTAACTCTATATCATGCAGGTCATCATCATGGAAATCATACTCATCATCTCTATCTGCTTTATATCTAATGTTTCTAATAATGACATCTTCAAATGTATCGTCATTATTTCTTAGCTCCTGCTGCCAGATCTTAAATTCTATTGTATGCTGCTCCATTACTTTCCCTCCAAAACTTCTAATCTAGCTTTTCCGCATTTCCATTCTGTTCCATCTTCAGCCCTTAATGTCCATTGCTTCCATTCATCATTCAATACTTCAAATACTGTTCCTCTCTCAAAAGCTTTGGCCTTTAAATGAAATATCCCTTTAGTTCCATTGCCTTGAGCTGTGCCATTTGCTGCAGTTAATTGAGTTTTCACTCTTAATCTGGCTTTTTTCATTGTTTTCCCCTGTTTTTCTGTTTTATTCATAAACAAAACTAATGATTTTAAATGACATTTGCAAGCCCTTTCCTAAGCCTTAGCTAAGGGTTAGTGATTGCCTAAAACATTCCAAAACAACACTTTTCCCTTAGATTCTTTTTCACATATCTCCCAAGCCTTTCTATCATAATTATTGCAAGTAGGAAATGGGCTTTCGTATTTGCTTTCCTTTTTAAATTCGTAATTACATTCGTGCAAAATAACATTATCATCATAATCCTGCTTTTGATTTCTGCTTTTTAGCCCTACTATAACTCCGTTTATCAATGCGTCTGGAAAGGCTTTACTCAAGCATCTTGCAAGCATCCCTGAGCCAACTGCACACCAAACCTCATCAAATTCTCCGTATATATCTTTTACTGATTTCATAAAATTAACAAAAGGCTCTTCTGCTTTTTTTACATCAAACCCAAGAGGGAGAAATAAGGCGTTATTTTTTTCCGCATACTTTCTCGCTTTTGACTGCACATGAGTCATGTATCCAAAAGGAACCATCCTAATGTTTGCCCCATTATCTAAACAAGCCTGCTGCCTTTTATTTAGCTTTTTTGTTTCAGCATAAAACAAAGTTATTTTCCTATTAAAATGTTTTCCAAATACAGACAAAGCATAAGGTGCCCCACCACAAGTTGGTGCACCAAACACTATCTCTTTAGCATCTTCTATGATATATGGAAGAAATCTAGATTTTGATCCACCGTCTAAAAGATCATCTCTTAATACGTAAATTCCTTTATGGATTTTTATTATCGGGTTTTCTAAAAAATAATCATTCATAATATTACGTCCATCACTAAATTAATTCTATCAATGGGAGAATCATTCACTACTCTGTGCGGCTTTCTTTGATCTAAATAAAAAACATAATTTCCTGTAAAGCTTCTTTCTATTTTCAACCCTCTAAGCCCCCATGCATAATACTTTACTTTTTCATGCGAAATTATTGGCAAATGCAACCTAACTATTTTTCCAGAAGATACTCCTGCATCCTTATTTGTAATATCTGCGTGCCTAGAAAGCTCTCCCCCAGACAAAAGCTTCATAAATCTCAATCTATCTAATTTCCCAAACTTTTCAGCGAACTTTACTGTAAAAGGAAATAGGCCAGCTATAGAAGTATACTCAGCCTTGTTATTAAGATAATGCTCATTCTCACTTTTCCATTTTTTAGACATCTCATCTGGCTTAATTATAAATCCAGGGTTGTGTTTATCATATCCTTTTAGAGCAAACGCAAGCCAAGACTTTCTTTTATTATAATGGGAATAATGCTGAACAAAATCACTATAATTATTAAGCTCTTTTTTTATAATAGATATGTCTTCTTCATGCACTTCACAATTTATTTTCATTATTCTAGAAGCATGGCACAAAGATTCCCTTTCTTTTTCTGGAATTATACGCTCTTCATTAAATAGATTCATCTCTGAACCTTCTTTTCTATTTGCATAAATACCAACAAGCTCAGAAGAGGACATTACTTTCGTTGAAAGCCAAATGAATCTAGATGCTATTAAAACCTCTTTTGTTATATCATCCTCTTCAAAGATATTAACAAATATTTTTTTATCTTTTACTAATAATAGAAATTCATCAAATATTTTTTTTGCCTTATAAACTCCGCTTGAAGAAAATCTATCTACAATTATATCCCCCTTTTTAAATATTATCTTTTCTCCCCTGAAGTCTTTTCTGAAAGAATCTCTTTTTAATTCTCTCCAGACTATGCACGAATCATCATTATATAAAATACTATCTGATTCTAAATATTTTACAAGATCCCTTTCTTTTATTCTAGAAAATTGACCAAAAGTAAAATCTTTTTCATTTATTTTGAATATGCCGCTGATTCTTTTTAAATGGTCTATATTATAATTCTTATTCCAGCTCATGTTTCTTTGCATCTCCTTTTACGAAAACTAAAACGTATTGATGAACAGTAGTGACCTTTCTGTAAGTAAATATTCTTCTTGCTCTTGGTGCTGCTGTTCCAGTTGGATTCCTAAGTACAATATCATTGTAAAACTTTAAACCGCTATCTTCAAACGCTTTTATTGTTTCTGAATATAAGCTTTTAATATTTCCACGCTTATCTCTCACGTTCCCTATAACAAAAGCAGCAAAGCTATTTTCTTTTAATAGAAAGCATGATTTCTTAATAATTGATCTGTATTTTTTATTGAAATCATCATAGGACATATTACTTATGTCGTTTTCATCATCTGAATATTTTTCTAGATCATAATAGGGGGGGCATGAGAAAATTAGATCATATTTATCATATAAGCTGTCTAGCTTCCTATCACTATCACCACTAATCCAATGCGGAGTATTATCAGGAACAATATCTTTCGCTTGTCTATAATTTTCTATGACCTGCTCATTTCTAAGCTCTATTCCAGTATAGCAATAATTCAAATAACTAGAAACAATTCCTCTAACGCTTCCCCCTGCAAATGGATCAAGGATTTTCCCTCTTTTTTTACAAAACCATGTATAAATTATTTCAGCCAATACTGGATCAAATATTGATGTTCCTGCATTTTCTGCATTTTTTAGAATTGTAGAAGAATAACCTAATAAATTTTCACTTCTTCCAATCTCCGATTTTATTCCTAAGCTTTTCCATTTCAATTTTCTTTCCTGCCAATCTACATCAGCAGTATTAAAAACTGAAAAAGGAGGGATAATAAAATCCTGCTTTAAATTTGTTTTTTCAATTACTGGATTTCCAAATAGATCGTAATTCATTTTTGCTCCTTTTTATTTATTGTAAAACTTCATTCTGCATATTATACAAGCCCATAGCCCGTCCTCCTGCTTAATGCATTCTTTTTTGTCATCACATAGATCACAATAAGTTTCTGTTTTCATTTTATTCTCTTCATTATTTCATAAGCAACTTGTGGCACTATCGCATTTCC
>CEUI01023892.1_pt1 | contig 10633 bp, 27 predicted proteins | sample 531411 | NCBI WGS metagenome assembly CEUI01 (sample SAMEA2622841, study PRJEB7988) | marine metagenome | isolation source: saline water (ENVO:00002010), including
GGTACTAAAATCATGAACGTATCTATAAATGTAGCAGATTTCTGTGCGTTTATTAAAGAAAACATGAATGAAGACAGTAAAGGTAACCAATGGGTTAACCTTAAACTAATACCTAACAAAAATGTAGGAGAGAATAAACTATCTCATACACCTATTCTTAATGAATATACACCTAAGAGTGCAGATAAGGCTCTTGAAGCTCTAGCAACCAAGGTGTTAGCACCAGTTGCTGAAAGAGAAATAGTAGAAACACCTGAAAAGGCTGATCTACCATTCTAATGGGTATTCTAGGAATATCATTCTGTGCTGCCATTGGCTACTATATCATTGTATATAAAGCCATTGGTAGACGCAGATTAGTTAAAACTCAGACATTTTGGGATATACTATTTACATTACTATTACCTCTGTTATTCATTGGGACATTCAGTGGGCTAGCTACTGCTGTTATTGCTGGAGTATTCTTCTCAATATTTACAGCAATGACACCATCAGTGGAAGAGCCTAAAAATTAATCTAAACAAATACTTTTACTATGAAAAAAGAAATCTATGAAATATCATCACAATATATGAAAGACCTTAAAAAACTACTTGATAAAAAGAAGATATCACAGTATGATATCGCACATCAATCATTCAGAAAGAACAATGCTGATTGGATAATCAAGCATGTTAATAAGGCTAAGCTTACAATCACCTATCTTAATGGAGATACTAGAGTATTACCCACTTATAATGAGCTTATGAAAAGAGTCGGCTGGAGTAATAAAGACTACAAATCAGCTAGACGCAGGTTTATTAAAAGATATTATAAAATAGTTAATACTTTTACTAAACATAGAAACAGATTTAATAAGAATACAATAGCTAATACAATTGATCCTCAAAAGATTAAACAATTAGCATCACAATACTAAATAGATTGGGAGTAGGTGCGTGTGGCCACGGAATGATAACTAACGCGTAGCGGTTATTACTACTCCCTTTCTTGTTATAAAGGTTGGAAGGAGGGTTAGTAATTTAATTAATAACTGAGCGGTTATACTTTGTGAATAATTACAATTCCTTCTCTCCTTCCTTTTTACAAATAGGTTGGGGTGGCTTAACGAATTGGATAACACCTACGGTAAACTAGCCACCTCTTCCTTTTTTATTAATTAAAAACAAATAGTTATGGAAGAAAATATAATTGAAAGACTAAAACTAACTGAACAAGAAGTTCTTAGTATAGTTAGTGAATGGTATCAAAATGGAATGTATCCAGATATATTACAAAATGAACATGGACATGAATTGTGTGAAATAACACAAAGTCTATGGGAAGAAAATAACCTTAAAAACAAATAATTATGCCAAATTGGTGCTGGAACCACCTAGAAGTACATGGTGACGAAAAACAACTACATGAATTTGTAGAAAAATCTATGAAAGCTCATAAAGAAACAGAGTTTTCATTTGAAGGTACGCTCCCACGTGGTGATCGCGAAGACTGGTACAATTGGAGCTTAGATAACTGGGGAACTAAATGGGACGCATGTGAACCCCATATAGATCATAATGATATAGATTACTTTGCCGTATCATTTGAATCAGCTTGGAGCCCTCCTATAGCTTGGATAAAAAACATTATGAAAGACTTTCCCGACTTATCTTTTACATTAGAATATGAAGAGCCAGGCATGTGCTTTGGTGGTAGATTATTAGCCCAACATAATAAATTATGGGACGATTTACATTGGGATTTAGATCAAGCATCAGAATGCTGTGAAGCAGAAGTATCATTTGATGAAGAAGATTTTCATGGAGAGGCAAAATGTCTTGCATGTGGAGAAGAAACAGAAACAATAAGTATGAATGTGGCTGATATTAAGCCAGCTAAAATTAAAATAAATGAAAGCAAATAAAACAGGAAAACGCCTTACAAAATCATATAGTGAATGGAGAAAATATATAGCTGATAGTGTGCAATATACTATACTTAAAAAAGAGCTTCCAAGATCTATAAATAAAACTAAAAGTATATTAAGTAAATTAAACACAGAATTCTTAGGAAAATATAATCACTATCTTGATGTTAAGTTTATTAAAACTAAAACACAAGAGGCATACGAAAGAACTAAACGATTTATAAATAAATAATTATGGAAACAAATACAATATCATTTAATGTCAGTAAAACTATTAACATAGGTAACTTTGAAGCTATTAAAATTAATTATGGTCAAAGTATTACAGTTGATCCTACAAGAGACACTGAAGAGCAAAGACAAGAATTAATACAAGAGTGTTATAATGTTGTCAAGAAAGAAACAGCATTGTGGACATTGAAAAGTGTACAACATGTTGATAGTCAAAAGAATACAAGAACATATAAAAGTAAAATAAAATGAGTGAAGTAACAATTCATGGTAAACCAGTAGAGCAATACTGGACAGAATTAACCGCTAAGCATTTAGTTGGTAAAAAGATAGTTAAAGTAGAATATTTTCCTAAAGATATGATGGAAGATATGATGTGGCACAGCAGACCTATAACATTACATTTAGATGACGGATCTATTATAACTCCTCAAATGGATGATGAAGGCAATGATGGCGGGGCTATGCTTACTACATTTAAAGAACTGCAAGTGATACCAGTAATATGAAATCATATATCTTAAAGAAACTTATAGCAGGTTACAAGATTAATCCTAGATATTCTGGGCTTGATCTTGTGGCTCTGCCATTTAAATACACTGGAAAGTCAAACAATCCAGAAAATATACACGAACAAAAATTTCCAAAAATAACTGTAAAATATGGAAACAAAAAAATGATAATAGATAAAGATACTCCATTACTTGGAGAGCAAACGTTTCCAGATAAGTTTGGTAGAGACAAAACATATACTCTTTATTATTATCAATGGCAACCTGATATTAATCAAATAAAATTAGAACTATGACGGCATTAGAAGTAGAAAAATACATATGCAAAACATATGGAAAAGAAGCTTTAAAGCATGATCCTCATGCATTAGCAGAAGCCATAAATCAAACACAACAAGACATGGACTATTATGATGAATGGGATTTATTTCATTTAGTGATTGAAGATAAACCAATACCATCATTATATACACATAGTTATGGATTTCACACACAAAACGGCAGGGGTATAATAGAAAGAGTTAAAAGTTATTATTATGAAAGAATATCAAGTAACAATTAGTAGAACATATACTACAAATATAACATTAAAATTTCCAGATGATGGTAGAAATCATATGGATATAATAGATGAAAAAATATTGGCAGGAGATGAGGATATATGGGATCTAATAGCTGAAAAAGAGTTGGATCAAATGGATATTAGTAATGATAATTGGGAAATATATGAAAACAAATGAAGAAAAAGAAATATTTTTTAATGAAATATCAGAAAGATTACAATTTTATATAATGGATTACTTTCAAATAGAAGAATTAGAAGATATTAATTCTTATAATGATTTACACGCAATGTTATTATATGAAAATGCATTTGATATAGAAATAATATATTATTATAAAGCTATGAAATATTTAACAGAAAACGATCCTAGTTTATATGAAAGCATGGAAATGGCTGCTGAATTTGGATATTCTCCAGAAAACCTTAATAGTGAATTGTTAGCTACACTTCTAGCTACTAGAAAAGCTCAAGAAGAGTTTTGTGATTTAGAGCCAATAATAAATGAATTTTTTAACAATTAAAACAAATAATTATGGGAACAAGAAGCTTAACTTATATACAAGAATCATATGAAACTGCTATTGCAGATGAAGATAATAACAATAAAGTGCATAAACACACGCATAATATACTTTGTATTTATCGTCAATATGATGGATATATGAGTGGACACGGCTGGGATCTTGCAAAATTTCTGCAAGAATTCATTATTGTTAATGGAATGAGTATAGGCGACCCAAGACGTACTGCAAACGGAATGGGGTGTTTAGCAGCACAAATAGTTGGGCACTTTAAAGAAGGGCCAGGCAATATATACATATATCATCCAGATGCTAGAGATTGTGGAGAAGAGTTTACTTATACTATCTATACAAAAGGTAAAGGAAGTATATATATTCGCGCTTATGATGTATGGTCAGAAAAAGTTATATTTGACGGCACTCCAGAAGATATGCTAGCAGAAATAAGTATGGAAAAACAAGCTATTGACTAAACATAGAAACGAGGGGGCTATGCCCCCTTTTTCTACTTAATAATAACAAAAAAAATAATTATGAAATTAATAGTATTAGATTTTAGGAAAAATATAACTTATGTTTATACAAAATTAAATATAAAGTCAGATGATAGTGAAACAGAGCAAATATTATATGACTTAGGACATGACGCAACTAATTGTCAATGGATGATTACTAAAAATGAAGTAATAATAAAATGACCTATAAAGACTGGTTAGAGGGAATAAGACAAGGATATGAAGATCCTTGTGAATATCAATATAAAGAAAGATATTGTGAAGAGTGTGATATTGAAGAATCAAGAACATATTTTATAGATGATACTTGTATATGTGAAGACTGCTATAAAACAGAAAATTATGATTCTAAATGCAAAGATTAGTTATATATTTGTTAGCTTAAATAAAAATTTATGGATAATCACGAAATAGAACAAACATTACTGGGAAAACTTATAGTTGAACCAGAATTATTAGACAAATATTCTGAGTTACTTCATGAAAATTTATTTGAATATGATTTTAATAAATCTACATATCACGCTATAATAAGTTTAAAGAACAAAAACAGAACTATAGACCTGCTGAGTGTGTCTAAGCTCATAAAAGGTGATGATGTCGTATTAAATCTATCTTATATGACTGAAAAGGCTTTTGATTTTATGAAGGCAATTACATGTATAGGCGTATTAACAGAAGAATTTCAGAAAAGAACATTGTCTGGAATAGTCCATGATGTTCATAATCAATTAAGTAACAGAGACGAGCTAGAGTTAATAATAGGAAAATTAACTACAGAAATGTCTAAATTACACATTGGAAAGCCAGAAAAATTAGGAGATATTGGCTCTCAGATTAAAAACTTTCTTAACGATATAGAAAAAAGAATGAATACCGATGGATTATTAGGTATAGCTTCTGGCTTTCAAGATATAGATAAGTTTACAGGCGGATGGCAAGAAACAGACCTTATCATAGTAGGAGGGGCATCATCTATGGGTAAGACGAGCTTTGCGCTTGCTCTTGCCTATAATGCTGCCAAATATACACAAACCCCTACAGTTATATTTTCTTACGAAATGAGCGCCTTACAGCTGCTTAGAAGGCTTGCCTCTATGGAGTCCGAAATAAGTAATAGATATATCACTAATGGCACCTTAAATAATGAAGAATTGATTAAAATACATGAAGCTATAGGAGATATAGAAAAAATACCATTACATATAGATGAAGGCAATATAACTTCTTTAGGATACTTAGTACATAGAATCAAAGAATATGTAAAAAATAAAGGAGTTAAGTTAGTAATGATAGACTATTTACAATTAGTTAGTTCTAAAAACAAATCTGGAAGCCGTGAACAAGAAGTTAGCAAAGTGGCTAGAACACTAAAAAATCTAGCTAAAGAGCTGAATATCACAGTTATAGCATTAAGTCAGCTTAATAGAGGCGTGGGAATGCGTAATAATAGTAAACCAACATTATCAGATCTTAGAGAATCGGGAGAGATAGAACAAGCAGCAGATGTCGTAATGCTTATATATCGCCCTGAATATTATGGGATAGAATATAATGATGATGGAAAAGAAAGTAAAGGTACAGCCAATATTATATTTGCTAAAGGCAGAAACATAGGTGTTGGCGAAGTTACTTTGAGCTTTAAAAGTGAAATAACAAAATTTATAAATTATGAAAAAGTTTAAAGTAATTGGCAGATATCCTATATTATCTATTGCTGTAATTGCTACTGCAATTTTTATTGTTGGGCCAATCATATTTGCTTTAATTATTGCTGGAATTATTGTACTCCCAATGTATTTAGCTGATCAAATACTTGGAAATAAGGATTAAAATTGTATATTTGCCTATGTATGGACAAGAAAAAGAAAGGCAAATCAACAGTAAAATCTATAGTAAACGAAATAGCTTACGACTTAGGAATTAACAAAAGACTTGTTAGACAGGTGCTGCTTCTTACATTTAAAGAGTTGGCAATTGCTTTAATATTAAAAGGCAAACCAGTGATGATAAGAAGATTTGTTAAATTAGTTGTAGCTGCTTCTGCACTAAGAAAAATGAAAAAATCAAAACAAAAAGAAATTTCAAAATGAATTTAAAAGATTTAAAGAAAGAATTACCATATAAATGGCGTGTACAGTCCACTAAATATGGAAAAACAACCTGTGTAGCCTATATAGACGCTAGAGATTGTCAGGACTTATTAGATGAGGTAGTAGGTCCTGAAAACTGGCAAAGCATATTTTATGAAGAAAACGGACTATTGTTTTGCAAAGTAGGTATTTGCTGTCACGAATCAACATCAGTATGGGTATGGAAATCAGACACAGGATCAGAATCTAATGTAGAAAAAGATAAAGGCCATGTATCAGATGCTTTTAAAAGAGCGTGTGTATCGTGGGGTATAGGTAGATTCTTATATAGACTGCCAATACAAACTTTACAAACAAAACAATATAAAGGTAAAGATTATCCTTATGCTCCTGAGAAAGACAAAATTATCTTTGATGGAGACACATTAACTAAGTATATTAATTGGAAAATCAAAAACAATAAATAATGGAAAATTATAATACAGTAGAAATACATCAAAACAAATCTGACGAAGAAATTATAGAATCTTTAAAAAGAAATAATCAGTCAGTAAGAGAAGAAAATGTTAATTTAAAACTTCAAATAATTGAAGCAAAAGAAAAGTTACAAAAAATATTACAAATTATAAATAAATAAATATGGCATTACCATTTAATTTAAACACAACAACATCAAAAAGAGCTGTAGGAGAAAAAGTAGAATATATTACTCCTGGAGCGCATGAGTGTAGAATAACAGGATTAACTACATCAGAACAATTAGAGGACTACAAGGGCTCTCCATTTATACAATACGCTGTAACAAGCAATGGTAAAGTAGGAAGATGTAGGTTTTGGGCAGTTAAAGAAACAGACAAAGACTCTACAAGAGAATGGAAAACTAAACAAATTAAAGACTTTCTTGTTAATGCAGGAGTAAGAGACTTTAGTGACGATAGTAAAGCTATGAACGATGCTATTGGAAATTCATTAATGGTTACATTTATATCAGAAGAGTATATTGGTATAAATAAAGATAATGAAGAGCCAGTTATTAGAACAGCAACTAAATACAGATGGTCAGCAAAGTCAGGAGGAAAGTGTACATATAATCATGATATGAACCAAACCTTAAATGATGAGCAAATGGCTGAGTTTAGTAAAAAACATTCTGAATGGTCTAAAGCCAATAGTTCTATGGCTGCAAACTCTAATGATGAAGACATGCCGTTCTAAAGATATATAAATGAGAGAGATAACAAATCCCTAGGATGGAGCAGTACCTATACGAGGTATCTGAAAATTCCAAAGGGTGCAACTCTCACATTTTTATTATCTTTGCAAGATGGACGAAATTTTCATAGCAGGAAATGTCCCATCTAGTAAGAACGGAAAACGATGGACAGGTAAGTATTTAATTCATTCTAAAACAGTTATGAATTATATAAAACAAACAAAACAAGACTGGATTGAAAACAAAGAAAAGTTTAAAGAATTGATCAAAGACAAAGAAATGCCATACAAAATAGAGTTCACATTTATAAGAAATAGTAGAAGAAAGTTTGATTACATAAATCCTTGTCAAACAGCCCAAGACTTAATGGTTACATACGATTATATAGAAGATGATAACTGTAATTGTATGATACCTAGCTTTGGAGAATATCAATATGATAAAGAAAATTCAGGAGTAAAAATCAAAGTATTATGACAGAAAACGAATCTTTAAAAGATTATTTTACAGAATATTGTGAAAAAGTAGAAATAACACTAGATCAGTTATATTCAAAATCTAGAAAAAGAGACTTAGTAGAAAAAAGAATGGTTCTAATGTACACCTTAAGAAAATCAGTGGGAATGACATTAAATAAAATTGCTGAAGCTCTGGATAAAAATCATGCAACTATAATACATGCTGTAAAAAGCATAGAAGACTTTATAGTAGTATATCCACATATTCAAAGATATTATGATTTAGCTGACGAATGTCTAACTAATCATAAAGAAAATTTAGTAGAATATTATAGACACCCAATCTTTACAGAAGTAGAGAGAAATAGGGCTTTAGTAGACATACTAATAGACAGTAACGACAAATTAAAATCAAAAATTAAAAAACTAAAAAAAGAATTAAATGGCGTTAAAGAATAAAAAAGAAAAGATTAAAATTATGGGCAAAAAATATAAGGTTGAAAAACCTATATCAGACACAATGAAAGCTATGTCAGAAGCCTTAAGATCTCATGAGGTTGCTTTATTAACTTGGGTGCATAAAGATTATGTTGGCAATAAAAGATTTACTAAAGAGGATGTTAAAGGATTTAGAGACAGCCTAAATGAATATTGCCTACAAATTCCAGAAGCAGAAAATATTCTTAAAAGAATGGATGAGTTAGATAGACAATTAGAGGAAGATATCAAAAACAAGTCAAAACAAGAGAAGGAAGGTCAAAACAAACAAGAGAAAGATTCGGGAGCGAAAGAATAATTTACTACTTTTGTAGAACTTTCTTGTCCATGTTCGCATGGTTTTTGTTTTGATTGCATTGGGGCCCTCCTTCGGGAGGGTCTTAATGTGTTTAAATAAAACAAATGAAATTAATTAAAGATCATAATTTAACGCATCACAACTACTATACAGATACAGAATATATCTCTAATAGTATGTTGAATAATCTTACTGGTAAGTCGCCAGAATATTTTAAATACATGTTAGACAATCCTCAACCAAGTACTCCAGCTATGAAATTTGGATCGGCACTACATATGAATGTATTACAGCCTGAAGAATTTAATAATTATTATGCTATAACCCCTAAGTTTGATAAAAGAACTAAACAGGGAAAGGCAGACTATGAGGAATTTACAAACAATAACATGTTTAAAACTATTATATCAGAACAAGATAATGAGCTTATACAAAGAATGACAGATAGGCTATTCAAAGATTATGAAGCTCATCGGCTATTACTTAATGGCATTAAAGAGCATATTATAGCTTGGGAAAATGAAGAGTATGATGTTAAATGTAGAGGTATGCTTGATGTTTACAGAGAAGACGTTGGTATTATAGTTGATCTTAAAACAACTCAGGACAGCTCTTATTATGGATTTGCAAACTCTGTAAAGAAATTTAAATACTATAAGCAGGCTGCTTTTTATTTAGATGCCGTAAGGGCTGACGAATTCTATATTGTAGCTGTAGAAAAAAGCGCTCCATTTAATATAAATATTATACAGATAGGGGATGACTTATTAGACAGAGGAAGAGAGCTGTATAATAGAGATTTAGAAATATACAAATATTGTCTTGATAATGATTATTGGCCATCCCAAGGATTTGACTATCTTGATAAGAAATCAGAACGAACTATACATATAATGAACGAAGATATATTATGAAAAATTCAGTAATATTTGAAGGAGGTATTGATAAAGTTAGTACCTTAGCAGACGGGAGCCTACGTATTTATGTAGGTACTCCTGAGCTAGCACACGAAACTATGGTTAATCTATTTGGATTAATTAAAAAGCCTGGCTATGTATTAATATCAGCTAACTATATTAATCAAGACCAGATAGATGCAGTAGAAAAAGCATCAGTTAATACAGAGTTTAGCGAGAAAACTCCTAGTCAAAGAATGAGAGGAGTGCTTTATAAGCTATGGGAGAAAACACAGCCCAAAACCTTAAATGGCGATACAGGTGAAATGGAATATGTAGATTTTGATTTATTCTACAAAAGACAAATGAATAAAATAATTGATCACTTTAAAACTAAATTAGACTAATGACAGAGCATAATAAATACTATTGGGAAGTTGGTAGAAATGGATATGTTGCAAACGATACTGACAATATTAACGAAAAAATACCAAAATATTATATAGGCAAATATCATAAATATGAAGCCCGTAAAGTGGTAGAGGATTTTGAATTAACCTACAATCTTGGTACAGCAGTAACATATTTGTTACGTGCTAATCGTAAGCATAACACCCCAATAGAATGTATTAAAAAAGCTATTGCTCATTTAGAATTTGAATTAGAAAAATTAGAAAAATGGAACAGTTAGTTGTTTTTATTATTATATTTACATTAATACTAATTATTGTTAGCACTTATAAAAGTGTTAAACAAGATCAAAATAAAGAATTAATTAAAAACATGGAAGAACATGCCAAAAAAGAGAAAATTAAACAGCAAGAATCCAAAATATTGGGACAAAAGCAAATTAAAAGAAAAAGTGATCAAAAGAAAAGAACTCGCATGTACCATATCTAATAATATAAAAGTATATAAAGTCTG
>CEUI01027736.1_pt1 | contig 10625 bp, 3 predicted proteins | sample 531411 | NCBI WGS metagenome assembly CEUI01 (sample SAMEA2622841, study PRJEB7988) | marine metagenome | isolation source: saline water (ENVO:00002010), including
AAACACTTCTCCATGCATCAGCAACATAATGTGGAGCTAAATTATGATAATTACCTGTATATGTTGCAGTTGATACATCCCATGGAGTTGACATTGAATATTCATAAACACCTTCTTTACCACCTTGTGAACCAGCCATAAAATATCTTGTTCCATCTGGTTTGAACCATATACCTTGAGGTAGATTATTTTCAGATACCATAGAAGGTGATTCTGTTTCTAAACTAGCTGAATCTAAATTCCAAACTCCAGCTGAATTATAAGATCCTGTTTCCGTTATAACCGATATCCCATGTTCATAAAAAATATTACCAACATAATTATCTGATGATGATATAGAAGTTGCACTACTTTGAGATAATACAGCATTTGTTGGATATAAATTACCATAACCATCATCTTTTATTGTTATAGAATGACTATTTGATGTATCAGTATAAACAAAAGTACCTGGTTTTATTCGTCTACCATAATAGCTAGATGATATACTCAATAAAACCCCATCTTTATTAAATTTATTTTTATATTGAGGATTTACATTTTCTTGTGAATATGGATATAAAACACCAGTACCTGTAAAAGTACCATTACCACCATAATGATGTTTTTTATAAAAAAGATGATTTAATACATTATAATAACTTGAAGAATCAGTATTGTCTGATCCAGATGAAAAAGCGACGGTTTTGATGCCGTCGCTTCCACTATCTAATACTTCTATTCTATGAACAGTATTTGTTACAAAATTAATGTCATTCGAGCTAAAATATTTAGACATAACATTTCAAAATTATCCATCTACTTTAACTTGGAATATTAATTCTAATCCGAATGATTTTTTCATAGCTTGATTTAATTTAGCAACTGCTATTAACTCTCTATGATCGTTATACAATCCTATACCAGATACATATACTGTAGGATCCCCAACCTGATTAGCTAATATATCACCTAAAGCTGATCCACTTTTTATGAAAGTAGGATTACTTGTAAAGTTATATTCATGACTAGTCAATCTACATGTATAAGTTGTTTGATTTAAATCTTGTTCACTTCTCATTACCAAACTAGATCCAGTGTATAAGAATAAAGCTGCAAACTTACCAGCATTATCAGCTAGTCCAGCAGTCGTGACATCTTCTGCAAATCCAGGTCCACCAGTATCCCATTTACCATGTATCATATTTGATCCAGAATCAATATTTCCTGTCGATCCAGGTAGACTTCCAGAAAGAGCATCTTCTGAAAATACTATTACCCCTAAGTTCGGATAAAAGTGTCCATAAGTGGTATGCATATTACCATCCCATCCAAGATTAGATAATGAATGTGGTACTCCGGCAGATCCACTTATAACTTTAAAATAATTACCAGCTATAGAAGCATATTGACTTGCTGTATAATTAGTTAAATGTAATGTTCTACCAGTTCCATCTCCATTAGATCCACTTAAAGTTAATGTCCATTTTGTATGAACTCTATCTTTCATTTTTCCTGATTTTACATGTAGTATGTAAATACTTTCTTCGTCAGTTCCAGAATCACTTCCAGAAACATCAGAAAATTGGAATTTAAGTAAAGGATCGTCCAATAATACATTAGCATATTGTTTATATATAGCTTTTGTGGCGTATACATAATTTGATCCGGAAGATCCGTATCCATTATAATTACCATAAGCTACATCGAAATATTTAACACCACTTGACCCAGAATCTTGGGTTATAGTATAATAATAAACTTTATTACTAGCACTAACAGACGCAGTAGCAGCTCCTGTTAGTCCGGTTAGTGTTCCAACTCCGTTATTGAATAATCCCACGGTCAGTTTATTGGTATTAGTAAACTTATCTTGTTGTGGATGTATATCTTTAAATATTGTATATTGTGGCATTTATATTCTCCTAACTAATATATTAAGCGTCAGCTGCAATTTCCATTTGGTTATTTTTCTCGATAGTAATTGGTACTTCATATCTAGCATTAGTTTGAGTACCTATTATAATTACTTTAGTATATTTTGATCCAGGTCCAGTATTAATTTTACCGTGAACTCTAATCACTTTATTTGAATCTACTTCAAATGCTTTAGCATAAGAATATCCAGACTCACCTATATATTGTTGCATTGCCAGTGGATTAACATCTATTGGACTAGCCGCATCAGCTGTTATATCAGCTAATGTAGAATTTAATAACACAACTTTAAGTCTAGGTTCATCATAGTTATTTATAACTACACTGATATTCACAGAAGTACCTGCTTGATATAATTCTTTGGTTATAGTGACGGATGTAGGAGATACAGTAAATGTTGGCATCCTTAAAGTACCTATAGGTAAATTTCTAATTAAATTATATTTTAATTGAAATATATTACTCACTACAGGTTCTAACAACGGAAGTTGTTCTATAGACTTACCATAATAAGCACTTCCATTTGGATTTTCCTCATTCCATAAAGTATAGTCTACCTCATCATCAAACGGTGAAAATTTAGTTATTTTAAATCTTGCTGGATCTGTTAATAGATACTTTTTACCTAAATCAGTTAATTTAGCCGTTACAAGTACCGATCCATTTTTTTCTTGAAATCCCATATTTAGTCTCCTACTCACTGTTAAATTTTACAATAGTATAAGTATTTTTATATATTCAAATATAAATATAAAGTTTTTTAAAAAATTATCAATTTCATATATATGAATTATTTAATAATTTAATTTTTACTTACTTTTAGTACATTACCCCTACCAGTTCCAGATGATTGGACTTCGTGTACAATTACAGCCGATCCAGTATCTACCATACCCATAGGATCTTGTGGTGTATTTTCATCTCCATAATTAATAGTAGCTTCATATACTGGCATATCATCCAATGTAGATCCAGCATTAATAAAATGGTTAGGTGGATAACTTATAGTCCCAAAGTCATCATTCCACCTAAATGTATTTTCTGTATCACCCCATTGTACAAATGCATCTGCCCAAACTTGATAAATAAATATTTGAGTTGTTCTACCTATTCTTTGATTTGAATTATTTATTCTATGTATAGTTCTATTTCTAAAAAATTCTGGATTTGATATATCAAATTCTTTTTCAATGTATCTACCATAATCTTCTTTTATGCCAGTAAATAAATCTGTAAGTTTATATTTCTTTTTATTAGCTCCAAATAAATTTATTCTTTCTACATCTCCTATGACATAGGTAACCATTTCAGTATTTATACGTCTACCTTTACCATCATAATCTCCAGTTACCGGATTATTAACCCTATAATCAGTATTAGCTGGATTTTCAAATTTAGTATAATCAAATTCAGTAAACACCGCTTCTTTTATATCAGCATTTCCTAATTCAGTTTTATCACCATCCTCATTTTGTTTTTTTAATTTATAGTATCCAACTGGAGTTATAAAATTAGAACTAGCATTATAAATATTATTTGGATTTATAGAATCTTCCGATGGCATTTCAGCTACAGTAATCGAGTTAGAATCTATAGTATCACTAATTTCAGTATCTAATTCGCTACTATTAGTAGTAATTGTATTACCATCTATATCAGAATCAACTATTTTATCTACAGTTGAACTATTAATATTAAGATTACTAGAATCTAAATTTCTATTAACTATATCTTCTATACTACCATTAGACATATTCACAGAATTAGATGATAATTCCTTATTTACTACATCATCAACAGTAGATTCTAAACTGTCGTTAGTGTTAGCACTTATATCATCTATTTCCAAATCAACTGTTGATTCACTAGTAGAAAGTGTATTAGAAGAAATATCATCACGTATTTCTGTATCTAATGTACCATCTGGAGTAGTTAGTTGAGAACTATCTATATTTGAATCTGATACTGGATTTTCTATATCTGCTGTATTTATATTGTTATTTTTTGCACTTACATTATCTACAACTTCAGTATCAAGTGCCCCTTCAGAAATACTTATAGATTCACCATCTACTTGAGTATCTAACACAGGATTTTCTATATCTGCCGTATTTATATTGTTATTTTCTGCACTTATGTCATCTTGTATTTCTATATCCAATGATCCATCTGGAGTAGTAAACGAAGAACCGTCAACTCTAGAATCAGTAGCTATATTTTCTATATCTGTAGTAGGTATATTTGTAGATTCCCCCGATATATCATCACGTATTTCTATATCTAACGCTCCATCAGGAGTTGTTACAGATTCTCCACCCACATTAGAATTAACTTCAGTATCTAATGTAGTATCAGCTGATATTGAAGTATTAGAACTAACATCTGGTTGTGTATTTTCTATAGTAGAACTATTTACATTTGTGGATTCTCCAGATACAGGTTGCATATCATCAACAACTATTTCAGATCCATATGTAGATATAGAATCTGAGCTCATCTCTTCTTCAAACTCATCTGAATATGAATAAACTTCATTTGAATGAGTATCAGTTGACGTACTATCTATTCCTATTTCTTCACTTAATATATTTTCGGATTGATATACGTCAATGGTATCAGTACTTGGATTTATTTCATCTTCTAATATTACATCCTCACCAACATAAAATTCTACTGTAGAACCATCTATTTGATCGTCTGTTGTAACACTATCGGTAGTACCAATTGGAGTTTCTAATAATAAAGAATCATCTATACCAACGTCTAATAAATTGGAATCTAAATTAGATGTAGGATTTAAAATATTAGTATTAGATAAGTTGACTTCATCTTCAATAACAACTTTGGTTGATTTACTTATATCTCCCGAAGAAACCGTATTACCTATACCAGCATGTTTATTTCTCCACAAAAATGGATTAGATATCTCTATACCTTTTGATACATTAACTTTAGATGGTGTAATTTCATCTACTATATCCCATAAATCTTTTGGTATAAGTTTACTATATTTTCTATTAAATATATTATAGTCAACAAGTCCCTGATTAAATTGTTTTAATACTTTTTCTCTAAATTTATCTAAATCACCGTATTCACTATCAAGTTCTTCCTTAGGATTACCTATTAAATTACCTAAATATTGATCAGTAACTCCATTAGATAATACATCATTAACTGCAGTAGTAGGAGAAATAGAAATTTTAATATCATCAGATCTATATCTCATATCTTCATTTTGTGAATCAACGAGTGAACTTCTTTCTATATTTTTATTAAATGGACTTAATTCATGCCTTAAAAAAGTTGGAGTTTTAGATATTGTTATTTTATTAGTATTTACAAAACCTAAATCAATAGCTCTAGGATTAAATTTATAAAATCTTACGCGTTGTTTTCTAAAACTAGGATTCTGAAATCCACTACCAAGTTGTTTATCAAAACTACCACTGATACGGCTTCCTATATCTCTTATATAAGACTCACTACTAGGGAGTATGTGTGGCCATCTTCCCTTAAAATTATACCTACTTATAACATCCTGAAAACTACCACTTTCATTACCAACCACACTCTCTTGATGAAAAACATGCTGGAAAAATTTAGATTCACTTAAATGTGAATTCCATGTTCTTAATTCTGTAATAGATCCAGTAAAACTTTCTCCGACAACTAAATTAGATCCAGACGAATAAAGACTCCCAGTTGAAGTAAAATTATTATTAACATTAGTATCATAAGAAGTTGCAGATCCAGTCCATGAATACATTAAACGATCTTTAAATCTATTAGCCACAAATAATTCATAACTGGCAGTAGGAGCCGGAGAACTACGTTGAACTAATACACTCCATATACTCTTATTAGTAAAAGATTTTATTGGAAATGGATCTGATTCTATATAAAATCCATCTGATATAGAACCACTACCATTTGAAGTATTATTGATTTCAAATCTAATAGAAGCACTGACATCACTATTACTTCCACTGTCCCACGCGAACGAGGTACTACCACTATCCCACGGATTAGTATGTTCACTGTCCCATACACCATCATTATAAAGTTTTAAAGTCCATAATTCATCTGAACCACTACCACTACTCTTTAATAAAACATCTACATTTCTATTCTGAAAAGTGGAAAATACTAACTCTACAGCACCGTAGTCTGGTACTCCAGTTTTATATGTACTCCAATCCACTTTAAATGAATTATTATTTTCATTAAAATTTAATAACTGAAGATATGATCTTTGTTCTCTAAAAGCTATATTTCCTAAAGTAGATCTTAAACCACTACTAGATCTAAAATCTATTTGAGGGTTAGTTTGACTTTGTACAACCGCACCTCCCTCATCTACAGTTACTATTTCCGGTGGAACTCCAAAACAAGACATCAAAGCTCTTACCGAATTTATAGTTCCTTTAGTTTTATAAATGTATACTAGATTATTTAATATATTACTCCATACGGAATTAGTTAAATTTTCATAAGAGAACGTAGAATCAGATCCAATATAATATTCTAATAAATTTTTAGTACTATTATTATTTATAAATTTCCATCCAAAATTTTCACCTATTATTTTTAATAACCCATGTGGAATCTCACTTGATTTATCATAATTTCTACTATTGATATTCAAATAATTATCTATATGATTTTTCAGTAAATCATAATTTTCCCCGATGACACCTAAAAACTTTTTCATTACTTTTTCATCACCATCATCATCTCTAACAAATGACGGTAAATTATTATACATACTGTATATATTATTATAATCATATTCAGATGCACTATATAACTGTTCCGTATACCAATTCTGTACATATGTAGATGATGTACTATATAAATTAGTAAACATTAAAGTATCAGATAAACTACCACTCCATAATTGATCTTCTTTAAATACTCTGACATCCATTATATAAGAAGATGATATAGGCGCCATAGTGGCTGAAGATGTAGCGTGGTAAACTCTAAATAATTCTCCAGAAGGTAATATAGATTGACTACCATGAGCATATAATCCGTCATAAAAACTATTTCCATCCAACGTATGCATACCATAAGATCCAGTTATATGTGATCCGGATAAAATTTCCGATGCATCTGAATCAGTTGCTGTTGTTACATCTAATATATTTCCCTGTACCGTTGAATCATCTGGATATCTCCAATAAGATTGAGAAGCAGCTAAAACATATCTACCGAACCCTTTACTGGCATGAGATATATCATCGGATTGAGAAAAATATCCATTCCATGCATTAGCTGGTATAGGATCTCCGAAATTAGTTGCAGATTGTGACGCATTATAGTTTTCTAATGTAGGTAAAACAGGCCAATTAGCTAAAAATGTTAAATATACTGGACCATTGTAATAATAAAATGGTGCTTGTTCAACTCTATATTTATCAGTGAATATATCAGCTCGTCCATCAGTATCTACAGATTCTACTATGGATAAATTATCAAAATCTCCAACAAAACGAGTAAGTTGCCATGTATAAGTTGATGTCCAAGTCCATCCAGTAGTACCAAAATTAGGTCCGTCAGTAGAATCATATGTAGCATCACCGCCGGCAGAATCAACACAGTCCTCGGCAGTACTATCAGATGTATTGGAAGAAGCATTATCTTTACAAGTACCCTGTTCCCAAACACATTCTTCTTGTGTAACCGCGGCATTGTCACTACATTCATAATTTGTTGAAGTATCTGATATTATAGTCAGATAATTATAAGGATCCGGAACAAATTTACCACTATGTCCCCACTGATCATTATCAACTTCATCTGGAACTCTTATATTACCATAATAATCACCGGTTTGAAAAATCGGAATTTTTAATCTGGGTGGAAGTTGGGTTTGACCACCGGCAGCGTCATATCCACCAAATTGAAATGTTAAAGATCCAGATGTTATAAAACTATTTACATTAAATTTTACTACATAAGAAGTATTATCAGAAAATTGACTAAATCCAGTTGATGTTGGAGGATCAACAGTCAAATCGACTTCAGTACCAATACCACCTGATATTTGTATTAATTCTTTATTACTAAGAATGTTTTTAAATGAAGCAGAATTTTCTGAAATATCCCAATTAGTATCAGATCCAGTATACCAAAAATGATGTACATCTCCAGAACCACTATTAAAACTACCACTTATTACAATATCGTCACCCGCAGTAGATATTTTATATGTAGTTCCCATACCATAATAATCATTTATTACAGATGCATCATCGGATAGTTCAGAATAATTACTTCCAGAATAACTACCTGATATTGGTGGGTTAAAAGCATAATCTACTCCGGCATTGGGATATGAAGAAGTTGTAAATGTATCATAATACATCCATTTTTCATATGAAGTAAAATTAGATACTACATCATTAATTTCATCAAATAATATTTTCCTTCTACTAGATACGGATGATTCCGTTACAAATCCATTAACACCATTTAAAGATGAACTTATTTCACCTATTTTATCTTCTATACTTTGAATCTTAGAGAAAAAATTTCTAAACTTTAATTCAGCTGAACCAAAAAATGTATGATTTCTAAATTCACTATAGTCTATATTTAATACTTGATCACTTCCAGAAAATATAGAAGTTAAAATTTGTTGTTGTTGTCCACTATTTAATGAAGAACTATATATTAAATCATTAAAACTTTGTAATGTATCGCCTGGATCTCCGTAATTACTAATAGCACTTGCATCTGGAGTTAATTTTTTATATGATACGTCATCTAATGTTTCCGATATATAAAAAATATTTTCATATTGAGTGTAATATATTTCTTGTGCTACATTAACTGAAACGTTTGATGGAGCATTTACATCAATTGGTATAGTATCATGTAATTTAATTACTAATGAATTAGTATCTAAAGATATACTATCAAACTCATAATTTGTTATAGGTATATTTACCGAATCTGGTAATAATAATACAAAATTATATAAATAATTATTTCTATCAATTCCACCACTAGATAATACTCCATCAAATATATCTTGAAAATTATCATCAAAATATAAATTATAATTATCTCCCTGTCTACCTAATAATCTTACTTCATGTCTGGAAGTAGATATTTCTCTTAAATAAAATCTAGGATAAGGATAAATTAAATCTGATGGATGATATTGAGTATATTCAAAACAAGTACGGCCGTTTGTTTGAGCTTCACAAGTAGAATCACATGCATCTTGAGTAGCTACCGGATCACCACCATAATCGGTATTTAAATATTCCGATACATAAAAATCTATCCATTCAAGTGAAGACTCCCATGTATAAGAAGTACTACCGAAATTACATCCAGTTTCATCATCCCAAATAGCATCTCCACCAGCCCCTACACAACAATCTTGAAATGTTTCATATCCAGTAGCAGCTCCAGAATCATTATAACATATACCACTATTCCATAAACAATCATTTTCAGTCTGATTAGTTCCATTCCAAAATCCTTCACTACATCTCGGTGGTAATTGACATGTATAATTAGGAGTAGAATTTAAGAAATGATTAAAAACATCATCTAAAAAATCAAACTTTAATCTATAATTTCCAGTTTGATAATCTATATCACTATCTGCAGCTAAAGTATCATTTGGTTTAATAAATACTTTACCATTTCCATCTCTATATATTGGTAATTGAATATTTAAATCACCATTAGAATCATATATATCTATAGAAGTACCAGTTAAAGATGGATTATCATATATTAAATAAGAACTATTAAAATATACTGTTTCACCATGAAGATTTCTACTAGAATCTATCCATTTTCTATTAGAATAATATTGTCTTATTAAATTACCATCTTCATCAAAAACGGCCATTCTTATATAATGACCCATTCTTTCATCAAATCTCGAATAAGAATTATCCGATGAAGATCCGAGTGATATTAACTCTAATATATTATTTTCAAAATTATTTTCTATTGAAGGCATTTTTAAAAAGCTCCATCATCTGTGCCAATTTTAGGTAAATCCATGGATTCATCTCTAGAAATGGGATTACCATAATCATCTTTTTTAACTGAGTAATCTCCTATGATAACACCTTTATTGTCATATCCAGTCGTATCATCTATCAATCCATCCTCTTCATCACCCATATTTAATTCTATTATACAGTCATCTCTTAAATTTTTCATAGAATTATTATTAATAAATATAGTACCTACACAAGAATCTAATGGATATGTTGGATTATATTCATCACTACAATTATTATAATGTACACACGAATCTCCAGTCCAATACTGATCATCATTATATGGATTAAAATTTCCACCCGAATCTATTATATCGTCTTGAGATAAATTAAGTAATGTATTCATATCATAAGTACCATTACTAAAATATCTAATCTGTGATATATCTACTTCTCCTAGGTGATCACCTAATTCATCTATTTTATTTCCTGGTAAATTATTATAAGCTATAAAAGTTCTATAATAATCAAATAATTCATTATCATTAAATAAATTAGCATTATATATATCTAAAATACTATCAAAATAATTACTCTCATCAGACATACCACCTATTATTGGAGTAGAATATGGCCACGGTATAAATGTATAATCAGATCCACCTAAATCACTAAAATCTTCTACATCTACCACATTAACTCCCATAAATATTCTAATACTAACAATTT
>CEUI01003381.1_pt1 | contig 10615 bp, 11 predicted proteins | sample 531411 | NCBI WGS metagenome assembly CEUI01 (sample SAMEA2622841, study PRJEB7988) | marine metagenome | isolation source: saline water (ENVO:00002010), including
AATTAAGTGAACAAGACGAAATATATGGTGGAAAATGGCGTTATTCTAGTCCTCCAACTGTTACAAGTACATTTCCAGGTAAGAGTAATGTGAGCTGTAGTTTTGTTGCTTGCCTAGATGCCCCTTAGAATAAACACAACGTTTTGATTTTTTAGGTCGTGGCTTTTTATAGCGGAAAAGATGGACAGCTTTTTATTGACGGTTCACAAGCCGCAAAAGTTCAGTCTTGGTCTTTCTCTAGTTCGCAAGCTGTTCTTGAAACAACTTCTTTAGAAGATACAGACAGAACAATTGTTGCAGGTGTTCGCAGCTATAGCGGTAGTGCAAGATTGTTTTACTATCAGGCTTCTGCTGGCTCTGGTGGAGATGTCACAACACTAATTAACAAATGTATAAAAGCAGGTACAGGAGCTGGTGATGGAACGGCTGCTGATTCTAGTGCTGCAACTTTAAAACTTAAAATTGTTGATGGTTCTGCTAATGGTCGTTTTATCACTTTTTCTACTTTGATTACTGGAATATCAATGAATAGTGCCGTTGGTGAAGTGTTAAGTGCTGATATTAGCTGGGAATCAAATGGAGCACCTACAGAAGTATCTATCTAAATCATGGGTGTTTATTTTGGGCAATCGGGTGAAATAGCCCTTAAAAGAGATGCACTTCAAGCTGCTTTGCAGACGAAGTTAGATCCTTTTGATGTAAATACTTCAACAAAGAGATTTAGTGTTGACCATAGTTCTGGATCGTTACTTACAGGAGATGAAGTTGAAATAGCAACAGTTGACGAATCAAATCTTGAGCTTGTTAGTGGTCATAACTATCCAGATGGGAAATGGTTTATAAATGTTGATCCTGTTGGTGGAATAAAGTTATTTGATAGTTTTTCAAAAGCAATAGAAGGATTAACCAGTAATGCTTTAACTCTTGTTGCTCCTAGTGCTGCAAAAGATATTACGATTAAAACAAGAAATGAGAGATATAGGCACGTTGCCAATGTTCGAGATTTTGAGATGACGACAAGTAGAGAGCAAGTTGATTTAACAAATCTTGGAGATGAATTTAGAAATCAATATGAGGCTGGTTTAATTAGTGGTCAAGGGACAATGAGCTGCATTTGGGAGCATAGTTATGACACAGGAGATAGAAAAAATGAATATGGAGCTGAATCTGAATTTGCGTTTTATTTAGCTCAACTAATTGTTAGAACTCAACAGGGTTCGGATTTTGATGGTTTGTTTTACATTTATCGTGATTCAACCAATAAAAAGAACAATGTTTACTATGAGGCTAATTGCATCATTACTAATGTTGCTGTAAGTGTTAATGCTGCGGAGGTTATAGACACAAGAATTGAATTTGTAACTAATGGAGTTATTCGATTAAAGACAGGAGACACGGCTGGTTACATCCTTCAAGAAAGCTCTGATAAAGTTTTACAAGAAAATGAAAGTCCCATATTGCAGGAACAGGTTTAAACTATTGCTAATGGTTTTTAGATAGTAGTCAATGGCTGATCTTCAGATAAGTGCTTTACCCGCCCTTGGTGAAGCTGGTATTCAAGCGACTGACGTACTTGCACTTGCAGACTTGAGTGCAACAGAAACAAAAAAAGTTACTGTTAAAGACTTAATAGCTGCTGGTGCAGCTCTTATTGATTCGGGAGATATACCTGCTGCCAAAGTCGCTACTCCTTTTGCTGCTGATTCAGTAGCTACAGCAACGATTCAAAATTTAGCGGTCACAACTGCCAAAATTGCTAACGGAGCTATAACTGCAACTCAGATAACAGACGCAACGATAACTGGAGCAAAGTTAGTTAACGATACTGTTACTGCAACACAAATTGCTGCTAATGCGATAACTGCTTCTGAGTTAGCTGATGATGCGGTTGATACTGCTGCTATTGCTGCAAACGCTGTAACAACTGCAAAAATTACAGATGCAAATGTTACTTATGCAAAATTAAGTCTTAGTGATGGAGATATACCCGGAGCAAAAATAACAAGTGCAAGTGTTACTGCTACTCAATTAGCAACTAATTCTGTTACTGCTACAGAACTTGCTGACAATGCTGTCGATACGGCTGCTGTTGCCAGTGGAGCAATAACTGGAGCGAAGATTGCGAGCACAACTATTGCTGCTGGAAATATTGTTAATAACACGATCACTTCAACACAGCTTGCTAATAACGCAGTTGGGACAGATCAAATAGCAGATGGAGCTGTAACAACCGCCAAGCTTTCTGGAACAATATCTGCTGGAACATTATCTGATGATGCGGTAACAACTGCCAAGATTATTGATGACGCAGTAACAAGTGCGAAGCTTGCAGCAAACGCTGTTGATGCGGCAGCTTTAGCCGATAACGCTGTCGATGCTGGAGCAATAGTTAGTAATGCTGTAACCGAAGCAAAAATTGCTGCTAACGCTATAACTAATGCCAAAATTACTGATGGAACGATTACAGCCGCAAAGCTAAACACATCAAATATTGATAGGTCATTAAATGTAGCCAGTGGGAATCTTGGAATAAATAACACAGTTACGGCTGCTACTCGCTCAGGTATCACATATAACGCTCAAGGATTAATTACTGCTACAGCCGCATTAGGAGCTAGCGACCTCCCTCTAGCAACGAGCAATGCCGTTGGTGGCGTTTCTGTTGGTTCGGGGTTGAGTGTTAACGGATCAGGCGTATTAACTCTGTCAAACAGCGTAACTGGTGCAACTGTTTCAGGGATCACGTTCAATAATAACGGTCAAATCACTGCCGCCACTGCGCTTACCTCGTCAATGCTTCCAGTGTCGACTACCAGTGCAAAAGGAGCCGTACAAATTACATCTGGAGGCGGTTTAACTATTGATGGCTCAGGAAATTTATCGACTTCGACAAGCGGTATTAGTGCTGGAACGTACCAATCAATAACTGTTAACAATAAAGGTGTCGCAACAGCAGGTGCAGCGTTAACAGAATCGTTAATTCCATCACTTCCTGCAAGCAAAATAACAAGTGGAAGTTTTGATGCTGGAAGAATAGCTAACGATTCTATCGATGGGTCTAAACTCTCAAATACTTCTACAGCGATATTTCAATCTATAGCTCAAAGTGGCTACCCCACAGCACAATTCAATGGGCAAATTCTCTTTGATACTGTCTCTGAGGATGCGTTCATCTGGGATGGAAACGCTTGGCAAGCCATAACGACTCTCACGAAGGGCTCATTGGTGTTTGGAGGAAATTTCAATTGTAGTACCAGTAAAATGACGGCTTGCACCTCCGCAGGATTAGCGGCTGGTTTAGCAGTTGGTTCCAACCTTCCAAGTCCATCGGCTACAACAGATGGTTTATATGTCGTAGTTGATACTGCTGGAACGCCTTCAGCTCCAGCTCCAGTTGTCGCATTTTCTCCTCCTGATTACATTCTTGGAGTGACCAACTCGGCCGGCTCGTCATGGAACGAGATCGATCTTTCGCAAACAGTTGCAGGTCAGGTTGCAAGTAATATTACTTTCACACCTTACGGTCAATTAAGTTCAACCAACGTGCAGGATGCGATACAAGAAGTGGAGACAGAAAAGTTAGCAGTTGCAGGTGGTACTGTCACAGGTGAGATACTATTTAATAATGCTGCAACGCTTAAATTTGAGGGTGCAACTGTTGACGCATTTGAAACAACTTTAGGTGTTGTCGATCCAACAACAAGTGATAAAACAATACTTTTACCTAATATTTCTGGAACTTTAATAACAAATAACGATTCAAATACTGTCAACTCAACAATGGTTGATGGAAGTTTAGTTAATACAAATTTAGCTGCTAATGCTGGTATTGCTTTTACAAAATTAGAAGATTTAACTGCTGCAAAAATCCTTGTAGGAAATGCAAGTGATAAGGCAACAGCCGTAACAGTTACAGGTGATATAGGAATAGACAACGCAGGTTTAACTTCTATTACTGCTGGAGCAATTGTTAACGCTGATATAAATGCTAGTGCTGCAATTGCTGGTAGCAAGATCACTACTGGAACGACAAGTGCAGTTGGTGTTCTTCAATTAACTGATTCAACTTCAAGCACCAGCACAACCACGGCTGGAACTCCAAACGCAATTAAATCTGCCTTTGACTTAGCTACAACCGCTAATACCACAGCCGGAAATGCCCTAGCAAAAGCTGGTGGCACAATGACAGGCAATTTGATTGTTGATAACGCAAAAGAAGTTCGTTTTACAGAAGCAGATTCAAATGGTTCAAATTATCTAGCGTTAAAAGCTCCTGATTCTGTAACTTCTGATATTACTTGGACTCTTCCAGCAACAGATTCAACTGGAACTCAATTCTTAAAGTCTGATGGATCAGGGAATTTAGGTTGGGCTTCTGACAACGCCACAGACCCTACGAAGCTTCCCTTGTCTGGTGGAACCATGACTGGTGACATCAATTTAGGAACAAACGATATAACTAACGGTGGGACAATTACAGGAACATTTTCTGGAAATATCACAGGTGATGTTACAGGTAATGCAGACACAGCTACAGCACTTGAAACAGCAAGAAATATTGGAGGAGTTAGTTTTGACGGAACAGCAAATATAAATTTACCCGGCGTTAATACTGCTGGAACTCAAGACACTTCAGGAACAGCAGCTTTATCAACAGAAGTTACCGTTACTGCTAATAACTCAACAGATGAAACTGTCTATCCATTGTTTGTTGATGGAGCAACAGGATCTCAAGGGGCAGAAACAGATACAGGCTTAACTTACAATCCTTCAACAGGAATGTTAACTAGTACTGGTTTTACTGGTGCGTTAACTGGAAATGTAACTGGAAATTGTTCTGGAACGGCTGCAACAGTTACAGGTGCAGCTCAATCAAATATCACTTCTCTTGGCACGTTAACTGGCTTAACTGTTAGTGGAAATATCTTAATGACTGGAACAGGAGCAATAGATGTTGCTGCTGGTACTACAGGACAAAGGCCAGGCTCTCCCTCTGCTGGAATGTTTAGATATAACTCAACTGACGGTCAATTTGAAGGCTATACAACAAGTTGGGGTGCAATTGGTGGGGGTGGTGGCGGAGCCACTGGAGGCGGTTCTGATCAAGTATTTGTAGAAAATGATAATAGGATTCAAACTGATTACACATTAGGAACTAATAAAAACGCTAGCTCAGTTGGAGATTTATCTATAGACTCTGGAGTAACGGTTAATATACCTGCAAACGCTCGCTGGGTGATTCTCTGATGGCTTATGGAAAGATTAAGGTTGATACCTTAACGTGGGATGATTCAGGTACCGATACTGATGTCACTATTGGTACTATTCCCGTATTGTCGAACGCCAATACTGTTACAGGTGTTACGACCATACAAAATGATGTCAATTTAGACGGTGCAACAGCAGGCCGAGATATTGTTTTTGATCGTTCAGAAAATGCTCTTGAGTTTGCTGATAATGCTAAAGCAATTTTTGGGACGGGATTAGATTTAGAGCTTTATCACGATGCAACGGACACACAAATAAAAAGCACTAATGGAAAAATAGTAATAACAACAACAGCAGGTAATAGTGATATTGAAGTAACGCCTCACGGAAGTGGAAACGTTAAACTAGATGGTCTTGCTTGGCCTAATGCTGATGGAAGTGCAGGTCATTTTTTAAAAACAGATGGCTCTGGAGCACTTTCTTTTTCTGCTGTTGATGTAAGTCCAGCAGGAAGCAATACACAAGTTCAATTTAATAATTCTGGTTCGTATGGAGGTTCTAGTTCTTTAACTTTTGATGATTCAACAGATATTTTAACAGCAACTAATGTTCATGACTCAGCAGGGGATGTAAGGAAAGTACCTTTTGGACAAGCTTTCTCTTCAGGAACGCCAGCATTAGCGATAGCTGACGCTAATAGATATGTAGAAACAACCGTAGCCTTGACGGTTCCTCAGGGAGTCTTTAGCAAAGGACATGTAATAACGATTATTAACACACATAACGCCGCAATCCAAATAACGCAAGGGACAAACGTAACCATGACTTGGGCTAATGACGGTACAACAGGAAATAAAAGCTTGGCAGCAGGAGGGCAAGCAACAATTCTTTATCGAACAGATTCGGGAACATCTCCGGCTTTGTGTACTATTTCTGGAGCAGGTTTAAGCTAATGGCTGGTACGCAACAGATTCTCTTTACTGGAGACCACAAGACAGTTTTCGAGAAAGTTTACGAAGATCCCGGCACTTATACTTTTGTGGTACCAGGTGGTTTAAATCCAGCCACTATCACTATGATTGCTGTTGGTGGCGGTGGTGGCGGACACAATAATGGTGGTGGCGGTGGTGGCGGCGGAATAGGCTATAAAAACGGTCTTAGTGTTTCTGCTGGTGACAATATAACTGTTGTTGTGGGAACACCAGGACTGAAAGGGAGTCCCAATCGTTCGCCTGGTGGTGATTCGTATATTACGCACAGTGGCACAAGTTATGGAGGAAAAGGAGGAGAAGGTGGAGCTAGAGGTGCAGGGCCAAGTTATGGTGGAGATGGTGGAGATGGTGGAGATGGTGGTACTACTGCTTATGCTGGTAATACAGGAGGAGGAAATGGAGGTTCTGGAGCAAGTGCTAGTACTAGAAGCTCTGGTAACTGGAAGGGTGCAGGAGCAGGTGGTGCAGGTGGTTTTGGTGGAAATGGTGGAGATGGAGGAGGGCCAGCAAGTAACGGAACTAATGGAAACAGTGGATCAGGTGGAGGTGGAGGTGGATGGGAAGATACCTCTAACTGTGGATATGGACATGGAGCCGGTGGTGGCGGAATTGATATATACGGGGAAGGATCACAGGGAACAGGAGGAACAGGAGGATCAGCAAATTGTGGAGACTCACCATCTAATTTTTCTATGTCAGGGACTGGAGGTTCAGGTGGAGGAAGAGGCAGCGGACGTTTTGCTGACGCAGCACTAAGAACAACAACGAATGGAGGAGGAAATTATATTGTTTGGAATGGTACTGAGAACAGGCAATACAGTGGAGGGGAGTATGGTGGTGGTGCTGGAAACGGCTATGGTGACGGAGGGAGAGGTGTCGTTAGGATTTTGTGGTCAACAACAGGCCAGACAAGGGCTTTCCCTACAACAAATGTTTCTGCTTAAACCCTAATAAACATGAACCTATACATTCAAATAAAAAACGGTCAGCCTTTTCAGCATCCCATTGTTGAAGCCAATTTATTAGAGGCATTCCCTGGTTTAGATTTAAGGAATCTCCCCGTATGGTTGGCTCGTTTTGAACGAGTAGAACAGTACAAAAGACCTGTTCTTAGTGTTTATGGTAAAGAGATAAAAGAGGTTTATTACTTCAAGGCAGATGGAGTTGTAACTGAAAGATTTGAAGAAACGCCTTTAAGTACAGAAGAAAAAATTGCAAAACAAGATCTTGAAAAATCTAGGTGGGCTGATTTAGATCCTCCTGGTCCTGCTTCTTGGACTTTTAATCCAACTACTTGTGTGTATGAAGCTCCTGTTCCCTATCCTGAAGACGGATTAGATTATTTTTGGGATGAAGATAAAAAAGAATGGATTAGAATGACTGCACAATGCACAAGCGATTAGCAGTTGTAGGAGCAGGAAACGCAGGTTGTATTTCAGCATTACATTTTAACCAATATTGTCCAGATCTAGAAATAGAAATATATCATGACTCAAAAAATACACCCATAGAAAGAGTTGGTCAGGGTACAGTTTTAAATGTTACAGAGTTAATCTTTAACACTTTAAATCTTGATTGGGTTTCAAATAAAATAGGTGCAACAGTTAAGACAGGTATCTTATATAAAAACTGGGGTGTAATTAATGATTCTTTCTTTCATAGGTTCTACCGTGGTTCTGAAATGGCAATGCATTATACACCTAGTAAATTATCTGAACTTGTTTTAAATTCAAGTAAGTTTAAAGTAAGAGAACAAAAGATAAACGATCCAGAAAAAGAAATTGATTCTGATTTTATTATTGATTGCAGGGGCAGAAAAGCTATTGACAAAAATAATGTAAATAAGATTATAAATCCAATTAATGCTGCATTAATATCTAGTCTTCCTAAGAGAGATATTTTATGGACAGAATCTATTGCTACGGCTAATGGTTGGACTTTTATTGTGCCTACTGAAAACAGTTTATCTTTAGGTTATTTATACAATAAGAATATAACTTCCGAAGAAGAAGCAATAAAAGATTTTAAAGATTCTTTTGGAGTTGATGAAATAGAGTATAAAACTACCTTTGATAATTATTATGCAACAAATCCTTTTGTAGGAGAAAGAACTTTGTTGAATGGAAATCAATATTCTTTTATAGAGCCTTTAGAAGCAACAGCGACAGGATTGTATGAATGGATTGCAAGAGCTGGGTATGGCAGATTTATTGAGAAATTTGATAAAAAACGCTGCACCGATGTAATAGAGAAAAAAGTAAAAGAGATAAGTAATTTTATTTTATGGCATTATAAAATCAAATCAAAATTTAATTCCCCTTTTTGGAACTATGCTTCTTCTATTCCCTTTAAAGGAATTATAGAACCATTAGGAGAAGACGAAGAGTATGGGCAATGGAGTAAACATAGTTTTAAAATATGGAAAGAAAACACAACTGTAACTTAAACGGCAAGCCACTACTAGACAGTAAGGATATAATTTAGAGGCAATGTATTATTTTTATGGCTGACGCTCAAGAACGTCTTGCAGAGCTTGGAGCACAAATGGCTCAAGAAGAACAGATTCAACTTGATTTACAAAATAGATTCAAGGAAAGCACTGAAAGGGTTGTAAAAATCAAAGAGGCTTTAAACGACTTAGCAAAAGAAGCGCATAACCCTAATGGTGGCGAGGCTTGCCCTGCATGATCAAGATTCTTACTTACATAAATACTGCTGCTCTTGTAGTGGCAGTAGGTGGTGGCACGTTTGCTTATTTTCAGCGTGGCAAAATCACAGAATCCATAATGACTGAAGTGCAAAAGCAATTGCCTTCTCTTGTTAAAGGAGCAATGCCTTCCATTCCCAAAATGCCCTCCTCCACTGGCAATGTAAACCCGTTTGCTAAATGATTCAGATAAAATCACTTCATGGATTGTCAACCGTTTTGCTTGCTTCAGGTTTGATAGCAAGTAATTTTATGAGCTTAAACATGCTTGCAAAAAAAGACGGTGGCATACCTGACATTAGCAAGCTAAGTTCAACGCCCTATAGCTCAATTCAAATTAGGAGCGAAGTCAAGCCTGACGGTGCTGAAGAGTGGATGTTTAACTCTAAACAACACGATCCAAAGCTAATAACAAGCATCATAGATGAAGAAAAACCTACCTTTTCTGGTGGTGTGAAGAAGAAATATATACATAAGCAAGATGTAGCTCAATTTGCAATTTATCCAAAAGGTGATGGCGGAAAATTAACAGCAGATCAGATTGCTTGTATTGAAAAAATGGCTCAGGGTAAATCGAATGGAATGATGATTGCTGATGCTGCTTCTGTTCAGGTAACTCCAGCCATAGCAAGCGTTCCAATAGTAGGGCCAGTATTGGCAGGAATATTTTTTGGCACTGCAAGAAAAGAAGTCGGCAAGGCAGCTAGTGATATTGCAGGGCAATGGAATGATTGTTAATTATGCGGTTAGCTAATTATGTTTATATCCCAAATGTTTTAACTAAAGAAGAATGTGACCAGATCATAGAAGAAGGGCAAAATAATTTAAGTAGTGCAACTATTTATCCTAAAGAGTGTACTTCCTCTGATCTTGCAAAGGAGGACAAAGATAGTAGAAAAACAAATGTTGGTTTTTTTAGATCTGGGAGTTCAGTAGATCCTGCGTTAAAAAAGGCTATTGATGTATTTGGGAGAGTGTCATTTTCTTGTTATGGCATTTGCTTAAAAGAAATAGAAAACCCTCAATACGCTGAATATGAAAAAGGTATGTTTTACGGCTGGCATACAGATTCAGGTATGGAGCTTGATTTCCCTGTGATTAGAGATATGTCTGCTTCGTTAATACTTAACAATAAAAACGATTACACAGGTGGTTCCTTACAAATGGTTGTACCAAGCTGTATTTCAAAAGATAATATATTCACTCCAGAAGATGCCAAGAATCAAGATCAAGGGACTCTTATAGTTTTCCCTTCTTCAATGCTTCATCAAGTAACACCTGTGCTTTCAGGAGTTAGAAAGTCTTTAGTTATATGGGCTTGTTCTGATGTAAAGCCTATCTAAGAGTGGAATTAAATCCTCCTGTTATAAACGAGCTAAAGGTTAAAGATCTACCAGAACTAACAATAATCCCTCCTGCGGAAATAATTCCTCCAACTACTTTTGGTGAATTACCATTTGGTTTTGTTCCAATTATTGAACTTCCTTGTGTTGTAGCAAGAGATAAAAAGACAGGTACAGGTAGTGAAATGTTTAATGTGGACAAACAAAATAATTACACCCTTTGCGACCATGCCCCTGTTCTATTTATTGCTCCTGATCTTTACGCTGATATTGAGCCGCCAAAACCTAATACTGATTTAGTTAAAAATTTAAACAATATAGGAGAGGAAGTGAAAAAGGAGGATGGAAAAAGTGACGAGAAAGGC
>CEUI01064326.1_pt1 | contig 10614 bp, 8 predicted proteins | sample 531411 | NCBI WGS metagenome assembly CEUI01 (sample SAMEA2622841, study PRJEB7988) | marine metagenome | isolation source: saline water (ENVO:00002010), including
TTAGCCAACAATCCGCTTTCAGATTTGTAGATGGTACCAACCATGGAAGAACTAACTATGTTGTGTTAAATAATTATGACAACGGCGGCCTCCATGGCTCTGTAACTTTCGATGCTAGGGTGGCGAAAGTGTACCTAGTGGCCGATATTGCAGCAGCCTCGACTGCCAGCATTTATGCCTCCTTGACACCAATTGACTCAGATGACCTTCACAAAAACTGGTCTGGTTCTATAGGTGTTGGCTAATAAAGTCTTTTTACATTTTAACATACTATTTATTTTAGCTAAAAGTAACAGGAGAGGACCCTATGTCGACAATGTTAGAGCAGGCTATAGTAGATGCTGCAGCACTGCGGGAAACTGCAATTAAAAGCGCTGAGCAAGTTGTTATAGATCAATATTCAGAACAAATCAGAGAAACAGTTAATCAACTATTAGAACAGGCCCCAGCAGGTGATCCTGCTGCCGATAAAGATGCTGCCCTCGTTAAGGATTTGGATTCACAATTACCAGAGGCTTACCATCCAGAGATTGATGAAGAGCAAATTCTAGAAATAGATTTGCACAGTCTAAAAGCAGAAGATTTAACAAAAGAAGAAATTAAACTCGCCGAAGATGATATGCCCTTGAAGTGCTCTAGCGATGAAGAGTGTGAAGAGGGCAATATGTGTGTAGACGGCAGTTGTATGCCCGGACCTCCACAAGAAGATGTGGAAGATGTACAACTTCAAGAAGAGGAATTAACAGCTATAGCTGAATCTTTAAAATTTGATTACGAGACAGATACAGCAGATGGCGGCTTCGCCAACGGTCAGATGGTGCCCGTAGGCTTGCAAGATGAGACGCTTGCTCGCGACTTAGCACTAATGGTCAAAGAGTACAGCGCAGAGACAGAAGAAAAGAACGAAGAGCTTAAGAAAGAGAATGTTAGACTTAAAACAAGGATTAATAAACTTCTTGAGCGCAAAGAAAAATTAGAAGAAACAATTGGTTTAATTGAAATAAAAGTTAATGAAGTACAATTAGCGAATGCTAAACTTTATTATACAAACCGAGCATTAATGGATGACTCCTTGAATGAGCGACAAAAAGAGAAAATTGTCGAATCTATTGGCGAGGTTAGCTCTTTGGAGCAAGCGAAGATTGTTTATGAAACACTTCAAGGTGCAGTGGGAGCTTCTCAAACAAAGAAGCCAAAATCACTTAGCGAAGCTGTGAACAAGCGAACTTCGTCTTCCATTCTTTTGCAATCTCGCAAAAGCGAGAACCCAAAGCAAAAGAGGGAAAACGAATTTGCTGATCGCATGAGGCGGTTAGCAGGCATAAAAAATTAAAGGAGGAAATACATTATGTCAAATATTGTCGAAAGACTAACTGAAAATATTGTTGAACGTAACCTCCAGAAGGAAGGTGGTGCCCTGCTAAATAAGTGGGAATCTACTGGCCTTTTAGAAGGTATTGACAATGATAATAGTCGTGCAAATATGGCGCGACTGCTTGAGAATCAAGCAAAAGAGCTACTTCGCGAAGCTTCGTCTATGGCTCAGGGTGATGTTGAGGGCTTCGCTGCCGTCGCATTCCCGATCGTTCGCCGTGTATTCGGTGGATTAATTGCTAACAATCTGGTTAGTGTCCAGCCAATGAGTTTGCCTTCGGGCCTCATTTTCTTCTTGGACTTCCAGAGCCGCAATGCCAAGGCGGATTACCGCGTTAACGCTTCACTCTATGGTGGCGGCGTTGTTGGTCAGGAATTGACTGGTGGTGTTAAGTTGGGTCAAACTGAAGAAAGTTCAATGTCTTCTACTGGTAACAGGGAAGAGCAGGGCTTCTATAGCTTGAACACTGGCTACGCATCTCCGACTGCTAGTTCCGATCTGGCTGCTAGCGCAATTGCGCCCGCGGCCGCTGTTACGGCACAAGGTCCTTATGCGGGCGGTACGGCCGCTCTCAAGGATTTCGTGGCGGTTTCGTCGCTAACCTCGTCAACCGCTGATGAGCAGAATGGTGCAAAGGCAGTTCGCTTTGATCCCGACTTGTTGAATGCAACTTCAACCACGAAGGTTCAGCAGGTTGATGTCACCATTACTCAAACTGTTGCCGATTCCATTAATTGGGACAACCTGATTATGATGGATCTTAGGCCGCAAAGTTCCGGTTCTGGTGTTGCTTTCGGTGGCAACGAGAATGAGTACATTCGTCCAGTACGTCGACTCACTGAGAGAGTTGGTGGTACGACTATTCGTTTCACCATGCATGGTTCTGCTAATGCAGCCAATCATGATACTGAGGCGGCATTCTCGCTTATCTATCCAATTAAGGATGATTTCACTGGTACGGCCACTGCTGGCAGCGCCAATGCTATCGGCGCGGTTGCTCCTACGGCAGATTGGAATCTTGAAGATACAACCAATCTACCTGAGATCGACATCAAAGTTGATTCTGTAAGTGTTACGGCGACGACCAAGAAGCTCAAGGCCAAGTGGACCCCAGAGCTTGGTCAAGACCTCAATGCTTATCACAACTTGGATGCCGAGGTTGAGTTAACGTCAATTCTTTCAGAGCAGATTGCTCTTGAAATCGATCGCGAGATCGTCAATGACTTAATTCAGGGTGCGACTGGTGCTAAACACTATTGGTCACGCCGTCCGGGTCGGTTCTTGAACCGCGAGTCCGGTGCGCCAATTAGTACGTACAGTAACGAGTCGTTGCTTGGTGCTGATTTCACCGGCACGGTAAGCGAGTGGTACGAGACTCTGCTAGAGACTGTCAATGACGTTTCAGCGAAGATTCACCGCAAGACCATCCGTGGTGGCGCTAACTTCTTGGTTTGCGGACCAGAGGTTGCCAGCATCCTTGAGATGACTGCAGGATTCCGTGCTTCGATTGCGGTCGATGACGATTCCGGTTCTGCTGGTGCACACAAGACTGGTACGGTTTCGAAGAAGTGGGATGTCTATGTTGACCCCTACTTCCCAAGAAATGTTGTGCTGGTCGGTCGTAAGGGTGGCAGCTTCTTAGAGAGCGGCTACGTTTATGCTCCATATGTACCACTACAGGTTACGCCCACTATCTTTGGGCCTGACGATTTCGTACCCCGTAAGGGAGTTATGACTCGTTATGCCAAGAAGATGGTTCGTCCTGATATGTATGGCTTGGTCATCATTGAAGACTTGACGGGTTAAAAATAGCCTTGATAGGGTAATAAAAGATTAGCCCTGCTCTGACTTCGGTTGGAGCAGGGTTTTTCTTTTGTCTTAAAACTATTTATCATAACTGGAGTATATTTAAATGGCAGTACCGACTTTATCACCAAAAAATACAACAAGCGAAGTAGTATTGACATCTACTGGCTCAACTAGTGATGTTGCCGCGGCCTTGCCATATGGAATATACTCAGCTAATGCAAATTTTATTAGCGGTGCGGTGGATCAGGTTGCTTACACTTTTAAAAAGCTGGGCGGTGATGTTTTAGACATTGAGTTAACAAACGGAAATGTATATGCCGCGTATGAAGAGTCGGTCTTAGAATACTCTTATTTGGTTAATATCCATCAGGCGAAAAATTCACTTGGGGATATGCTTGGGAATACGACGGCTAGTTTCGATCAGGATGGCGAAATAAGCAGCGGGCAGTCTTTAAGCGGCTCAAATATACAATTAAAATATCCGAGATTTACTTTTCAATATTCTCAACGGGTAGGCGAAGGAATTGCCTCAGAAGCAAATGTTGGCGGCAACTTGACAGTTTATTCTGCTTCTTTTGCAACTACTTCAAGTGTACAAGATTATGATTTACAAAAAATTATTTCAAGCAGTTTTACCGGATTAGACTCTGGAGACACTATTAAAAACAGGGGAATTACCATTAGAGATGTGTATTATACAACTCGTCGTGCACAATGGCGCTTTTATGCATTTTATGGCGGATTAAATGTAATTGGAAATATGTCGACTTATGGGCAGTATGCAGATGATTCAACTTTCGAAGTCATTCCTACATGGCAAAATAAATTGCAAGCTATAAATTATGAAGATAGTATTAAGACGAGAATATCAAATTACTCGTATGAAATACACAATAATAAATTACGACTATATCCAATTCCTTCAGGCTTGTCGGATGAGACAATGTGGGTGCGATTTACTGTGCATAAAGATTCGTGGGATGAAACTTCAGACCGACGACGTGGTGTGGATGGTGTTAACAACATGAACACTTTGCCGTTTGCGAATATACCGTATAATAATATTAATAGCATAGGAAAGCAGTGGATTCGAAGGTTTGCATTATCCATATGTAAAGAAATGCTTGGCCAAGTTCGAAGTAAGTTTGGTGGTACAATACCAATTCCGGGCGAGTCACTCAATTTAAATGGTTCTGATTTAATTACACAGGCGAGAGATGAGCAAGAAAAACTAAGAGATGAGCTTAAGACAGTTCTAGATGAATTAACATATGCAAAGTTAGCGGAGAGAGATGCTACAATTGCAGAAACTGTAGCAAAGACACAAACTTTTGTTCCTTTGCCAATATTTGTGGGGTAAAATAAATGTCAAAAAAGGATAAATGGTCACAGCCCGATCAGCCGCCGCCTCCGTTATTTGTTGGCAAAAAGGAGAGAGATTTTGTAAAACAAGTAAACAATGAGGTGATTGAGCGAGTCATAGGCCAGACTGTTTTGTATTACCCCATAAGCATTACACATACCAACTTTCATGAAACTTATGGAGAAGCTATTGAAAAAACATTTTTACCACCAGTTAGAGTGTATGCCCTAGTGGAGTGGGAAGGTTTAACTACGGAGACAGGAAAATTTGGTGTCGACAGAAAGTCGTCCATAACGGTGCACTTTCACAAAAGAAGATTAACAGAAGACCAAGATCTTTATATAAGAACGGGCGACTTTATTTTATATGGCAAGGTTTTTTATGAAATTGTGTCTTTAGATGAACCAAAACAATTGTATGGTCAGACAGAAACAAAATATGAAATTGTGGCTAAATGCATAAGAGCAAGAAAGGGTAAGTTTAATGCCAAGTAAAACCAGAATAAAAAATTTAAAACCTTCGAATTTCGAAACAATTGATGCAGCACTGCTTGATTGGGTTGAGAATATTTTAGATATTCACACCACAACAAACGAAGGTTGGAAAAAAGTACCAGTTTTTTGGCTTACAGCAGAAAGGGCTGCACAAAGGCAAAAAAGAAGAGATACATTTTCAGATGCATTAATTTTTCCAATGATATCGATTGAGAGAGCAGATATACAAAAAACAGCGGTTAATCAACGACCAATCCCCGGGAATTTATTTCCTGTTAACGATTATAGGGGCGGCGCTTTTACAATTCATCGCCGCATTCATCAGCAAAAAACAAAAAACTTTGCGAATGCAGATAGTTTTCGCCTAAACAGTCAATATAATTTTCCGACCCCCAAAAATCAAAAGATTGTTTATCAAACTATTTCTGTACCCATGCCAGTATATTATGATATCAGTTATACAATTAATGTTCGAACAGACTATCAACAACAGATGAATGAAATAATGCAGCCTTTTATGGTTTATGCTGGCGGTATAAATCAATTTATATTAGAAAAAGATGGCTACTCATATGAGGCTTTCTTAGAAGATACCTACTCTTTAAATAATAATATTTCATCACTAGACGAAGAAGAAAAGAAATATGAAACTACTATAAAAATAAAAGTGCTGGGGTTCATTGTTGGTGCTGATAAAAACCAAGATTCTCCAAAGATGGCCATTAGAGAAGGTCCGGTAGAGCTTAAATTTCAACGTGAGCAAGTGATCTTGGGTGATATCAATGAATATGGCGAAGTTGATGGTAAAGACAAAGAGCCGCTTCGTCCCAGACATAAAGAATCGAACCCTCTCAAAAAGTGAAAGGTTTTTTGTCTTTACGATTACTATTTACTACAGTAAAGTTAGTAATAGCCACGGAGATCGTTCCACATGAGTTCTAGAAAGTTCAAATTTGTTTCACCCGGTATATTTTTAAATGAAATTGATAATTCACAGTTGCCGCGTGAGCCTGCACCCATAGGCCCGATAGTTATTGGAAAAACATCATACGGCCCAGCAATGAGGCCCGTAAAGGTTGATTCTTTTTCGGAATTTGTTAGTATATTTGGCCCACCGCAAGCCGGCGGCGACGGTACGGATGTTTGGAGAAGCCCGGGTTCGTTGACCCCAACATATGCATCATATGCGGCACAAGCATGGTTAAAAAATTCCCCTACAATTAATGTTGTAAGATTATTGGGCAAACACCACATTGATAAGTCTTCTGGTGGCGAAGCTGGCTGGAAAACGACAAATGGTCTCGCCTCTAGTTCTTATGTAACCTCAAGTACATCCGGCGGCGGCGCATTCGGGCTTTGGGTGTTTCAGAACTTGTCTGGCAGTACTGTTTCTGCTACTGGTTCTTTGGCGGCAGTGTGGTATGTGGAAAAAGGCGCGATGGCCTTGGTCGGTAATGATATTTCCGGCGGGGCGGTGAACAACCTCAAGGGCCTTTCCGGGTTGGTAAAATCAGATAGTAATGGAAACTTTACAGCGCTGATTACTTCTAGTCAGGCACCAACAAGTAGAAAAGTTGTTTTTAATTTGGATTCAAGTCATAAAAACTATATGAGAAAAGTTTTTAATACCAATCCCACATTAACTAATGGCAGTGTCACCGCTACAGCCACTAAAGAAAATTATTGGCTCGGCGAAACATTCGAAAATACTATTAAAATGGAACTTTCCGCTAGCTTGATTAGTGGAGTCGGCGGCGCGTTCAGCGATGCAAAGTATGTTGGCTGCATGTTGGGCCTTAAGGCCGGCAGCGATGACCACAGCACTCGCCAAGTTGCTTTTGAGCAGAGAAATGGCAATCCACAAACTGGCTGGGTAATTGGACAAGATTTGGGCGGCGGAACTGCAAAGGCAGGCTATGTTACGCAAGATCAGCAGAAATTGTTTAAATTCCACGCCTTGGATCATGGCGAGTGGGCACAAAATAATATTAAAATTTCAATTGCTAATGTCGACTACTCATCTGACGAATTTAACCTTTATGGCACATTTGATGTGTTGGTGAGATCCATTAGAGACACAGATAAGGCAATAACAGTGTTAGAAAGATTTAGTAATTGTAACTTAAATCCCAGTTCTCAAGATTATGTTGCTAGAAAAATTGGCACTCAATATGTTCGATTCGATCCGGCCGAGAGAATAATAAAGCACGAGGGAGAGTGGAAGAACCGCTCTAAATTTATTCGTATAGAGATGAACACAGATGTCGATGCTGGCGTTACAAATCGTGAGTTGTTGCCGTTCGGTGTTTTTGGTCCGCTTAAATACAAGGACTTTACTTTTAATGGCACTCCAATCACTTCTACTGGCGGTACAGACTCGACTTGGGGCTTATCGGCCAATGCACCAGTCCTTGCTGGCTCTGGCTCATCTGTGGTTGTACGCCATGCATTTACTGGCTCTAGAATTGGTGGTTTTGCTGGAAGCTGGGGAACTGGTATTGATGCAATTGCAATTTCTGGTGCTTACGGCAAAAAACTTAAATTTAGATTCCCGAAATACCGTGCTCGCTTGTCAGCTTCGCAGGGTGATTTACCAAATGTAACGGATGCCTTCTTCGGTGCATGGACCGGCCGAGGTACTGATAACGATAAATTCAACGAGGATGTTGTGGATCTCGTTAAGACAAAAACTGGCAACTTAGATCAATTTGATGGTGTAAGTAAAACATACACAGAACATGCATGGATATTCTCGCTTGACGAGGTTGTTTCTGGCTCAAGCGAGTACACATGGCATGAGGGTGCTAGAGTTTCCGGCCTTGCGAAGAACAGCCTTTCGGATGCCGCATCTTATAAAGATATTTTAGATGCTGGCATTGATTCGTTTACAACGGTGCTTTATGGTGGTTCTGACGGCCTAGACATAACTGAGCCGGATCCATTTAGAAATACACTGCTGGCAGATAAAACACCAAAAAGCAATTATGCATATAACAGTGTTAAAGAGGCAGTGGATATTATCAGCGATTCAGAGTTTGTGCAATATAATATTGCTACAATTCCGGGCATAACCGATGAAGGTTTGACCACGCACCTTATTGACACTGTTGAAAATAGAGCAGATGCTTTGGCAATTATCGATTTGAAGGGTGATTTCCAGCCGGCGTCCGAGGGCGATGGCGGCAAAATCTATGGCGATGTTAATACTACCATCAGCAACCTTAAGGATCGCGGCCTCAACTCAAGTTATGGATGCGCTTATTACCCATGGGTACAGATTAGAGACACGGTTAATGGCCGACTAGTGTACCTGCCGCCATCAGTTGCTGCCTTGGGCGCTATGTCCTACACAGACCGTGTTCGTGCCCCTTGGTTCGCACCTGCCGGCTTTAACAGAGGTGGCCTATCTAGTGGTGTGGCTGGTTTGCCAGTTGTTAGTGTCACGCAGAGACTTACCGCAAAAGAGCGAGACTTGCTTTATGATGCTAATATTAATCCGATTGCGAGTTTCCCGAATGAGGGCATTGTAATTTTCGGACAAAAGACCCTGCAGGTTACAAGAACTGCGCTTGATAGGATTAATGTTCGCAGACTGCTGCTTTTTGTGAAGAAGGGCATATCTGCTATAGCATCTGACCTCTTGTTTGAGCCAAACATACAAGAAACATGGGATCGATTCTTGGGTCGTGCCGAGCCATTCTTGCAAGATGTTAAATCTCAATTTGGCTTAACTGATTTTAAATTGGTGTTAGATAAGACTACTACTACGGAAGATTTAGTCGATAGAAATATCATGTATGCGAAGGTTTTCTTAAAGCCTGCTCGTTCTATTGAATTCATCGCGGTTGATTTTGTCATCCAAAACACCGGAGCAGCATTTGAAGATTAAAGTGGAGAAATAAATAATGCCTAAACAACCTACAGTATTACCTCAGTGGCAATCACCAAATATCGAACCTAAGCGTAAATATAAATTTATACTTACATTTGGTGATGTTCCCGCTTGGGTAATAAAGTCTGCCACCAGACCAGACATTACGGTTTCTGCTGGAGCTACTCATAATTATTTGTCACACCAATTTAAGTTTCCCGGGAGAGTTACTTATAACGATATCACAATTACATTGGTCGACACTATTGATCCAGATGTTGCCTCAATTATGTTTAAAATTATTCAAGATGCTGGCTATGTTTTGCCTTCTCAGTGGACATTACAAAACGAGGGATGGAAAAGAAGTTTGTCAAAGGCAAATTCAATTGCCGCGACAAAAGGAAATATTGCTATTAAAACAATAGATTCGAATGGAAATGATGTTGAAAAGTGGACTCTCCACAATGCTTGGGTTAAAGGTATAAACTATGATGATATTGATTACGGTAGTGAGGAGTTGATGACCATAACTGTAACACTTTCATATGATTATGCCGAACAAGAGTTAATGGCATAAAAAAAATAATTATCGAATAATTACTATTATGCCGGCATTTTCTAATCAGCGCAGAATTGAGACTGAAGCACAACAATCATATCGTTTTTATTTAAAAATTAATGATTTGCCGGCAGCTTACATAAGCAATGTAACTAGACCAACATATGTTGTTTCAACACAGGCATACAAGTTACTAAATCATTATTTTAATCACCCAACTGAAATTAAGTGGAACCCAATAACTTTTACAATAAGAGAGATATTTTCAAGAAATGTGCACAATTCGGTTGGTGGAGTTTTAATTAATAAACTGAAAGATTTGGCATATGATTATCCAACCAGCATTGATGAAACATTGTTAAAAGACCTAAGTAAGGATGATTTGGCCAGATCACTCGGCCCTGTAAAAATACAAATGTTAAACCCAGAAGGGGAAATATATGAAGAATGGTCACTGAAGGGCGCATTTATAACCCAAGTTAACTCAACTCAGCTTGATTATGCACAAGATGGCTTAACAGGAATAACAGTTACGGTACAATATGATTGGGCGGAATTAAAATTCCATGGAAAACAATAAGAGGGGAAAATGACTAACGAAAAGAAATTAAGATTTCCAACAGAGCCGACAACACCAACACAACCATTTACAAATCAATATAAACCACCAACAGATTTTGCAGAACTTCCCTCAAAAGGTAAGTTTTATGCAGAAAATCATCCCCTTCGGGATAAGGAAAATGTGGAGCTTTATTTTATGACCACTAAAGAGGAAGACATTTTAACTTCCGCTTCTTTAGGCAAGCAGGGCTTGGTTTTAGATAAATTAATTGAAAGCCTGCTTGTAAATAAAAATATCAAAGCAAAGACTCTACTTCCCGGCGATAAAAGTGCAATATTGATGAATGCAAGAAAAAATGCATATGACTCAGATTATAGGTTTGTTATTCTTTGTGAGGTTTGTGTCGCCAAACAAGAAATATTTATTAATCTGGAAGAAATAAAGCCAAAAGAAAATAGTTATGATAATGTTGAATTTACTGACAGTGGCAATTTTCTTGTTACTCTACCGAAAACTCAAGCCACAGTTGAGCTTAAATTGCTGACAAGCGAAGAGGAAGAGGAGATTATAAAAACTGCCGA
>CEUI01044084.1_pt1 | contig 10609 bp, 22 predicted proteins | sample 531411 | NCBI WGS metagenome assembly CEUI01 (sample SAMEA2622841, study PRJEB7988) | marine metagenome | isolation source: saline water (ENVO:00002010), including
TTTTGATTAGCAAAATGAACACATAAATGGGTTTGTTTGAGATTTGCACTATCTTTTGTGCATTGCTATAATACTCACCCCCACAGGAGAATTTGATTATGGACGTGAGTAAAGCAGTGCAGAAAAACATACCGATATTACTGGCCCGAACGTCAATGTCTCAGGCCACACTTGCAACAAAATCCAACGTATCGAAAGCGTCCATACAGCGAATTATGAACGGCGAAGTCTCACCCACACTGCATACGCTGCAACAACTCGCCAGTGGGTTTGGTGTGCCTCCGGCAACGCTGATAGAGGCTGGCCTTGATCGGAAATCATTGACAAGTGTCAAAAAAATAGACACGGCGATTTTTGACATTTATAGCAATTTGTACGATGGCCCGGAAACAATCAAAACAATCAATAAATATTTTGCCGACGATTACAAGCTGATCTATGGCGACCAGCCACTGGGCAGTCCTAATCGCGTAGGTTGTACCCTTGCAGAAGAACTGGAATCCAATAAAAACTTAAAATCAAAAAAAATGGTTTTGCTGGTGAAAAGCGCATGGCTTAGTGCAGACCAAGTTAACGTGTTTGTGGACATTGTAGACAATCACGCCGGCGATCCGGTTGCCGTCGGCCTGAACGCATCAGCGCACATACGGACTACAGCAATTATTGATAGCTGGTGCATGTTGCATTCGGTGCGTGAGATTTGCGACGGAGCGCCAGTAAAAATTAAAACCCGGACACTAAAATATATAGACACGATAATGAGCTAACATAAAAAAAGCCCACGCGGTGCTGTAACACCGTGTGAGCCGATTACAATCCACCTCACTCGCTAAAGAAAGTAGGAAAGTATGTTGTCAAATATGCTGAACGGCTGTGCAATAGTCAAATGGCTTAAACTGCACGGCTACACAGTTGCCCTCACCCTCACATCGTTGTATGTCTTCGCGTTTTTGTTTGTGCCTTTCATTATGGAGGTGCTGAAATGACAGAGATGCGAACCTTTCCGCCCAAATTAATTTTTGACAGTAAGGTTGTTGAAGTAACTCAGGGCAAAGACAATCGTGGTGACCCCACTACCCTACTGCCTGACGGCACGTCGCACGACCTGATCCTCAACTACGATACACCATTGGAAAAGGATGGTAAATACGGGCCTTACTTTATTTACAACGTAGACCATCAGGGCGTAACCCACACCATGTTTTGTAATCCGCGCCAGCATGAGGCGATCCAGAATGCCGGTGGACATCGTGGCTCTACGATTCATATTCAATGCGACCGTGAGGAGTTCACTGGTAGAGACGGCACACAGAAATGGGCGCCGGTTTGGACGGTTACCTGCACTGCTGCACCCAATACAACCGTAGATAGTTTTCTCGCTTCTGAACAGACCCAACAGGCTGCTCAACAGGCAACCGAACAACTCAAACCAACTAATACACCCCAACCACAAGCTGACCTGTTAGGGGGTGATCTATGAGCCTACCTGACGTTGGCTTTCGGCCTGACACGCCTACTGCTCTAACCATCATCGACTGCGCTGTTTGGCCATACACGGTCCAAGCCGGAACAACCCAAGCCAAGTTCAAAACGGATGCCCATTCTGCAATCTTAAAAGAGCTACAACCGATGTCGATTGCTCAAGGCGATACGATCCAGGTCACGGCCAGTAAGCGAACAGACGGTAGCGTAGCGTTTGCGGTAGAAATGATTGCACGGCATCGACCGGAACCAAACACTGAAGAACATGCCGAATGGAAATTTGAAGGCATTGTGATGATGATGCGCCGTTGTATCAGCAGTGCAATCAATAACTGTAAGGCAAACAACTTGGAGCCTACATCGGAACTGGTTGGCCCAATGGCTACGTCCATGTTTATCCAATGCTGCAAAAGTTTCGATGTGAATTATCTGATCGGCGATCCGGATGACCTACCATTCTAAGCTCGTTATCAGAGGAGCCATGCCCAATCTCAACACGGTGATAGCTGCAACCAAACGGCACTGGTCGCACTACTCCAAAGAGAAAAAGCGTTGGACTCAGATGGTGCGCGTTGAGGCGTTGGCACAAAAGCTCACACCAATCACGCAACCCGTGTGGGTTCGCTCAGAATATTACTCAAAAAACAGACGTGCTGATCCGGACGGTATTCGCATAGCAGCAAAATACATTTTGGACGGATTGGTCGAAGCACAAGTTTTACCCGATGACTCGCAAAAATGGATCATCGGTTTTGTGGATCGGTTTGACGTGGACAAAAACGACCCACGAATCGAAGTCGAGTTAATGCCGGAGCCGGATGGCTTATGAGCAACCAGTTGTTGGTCGAGAAAACAGACGGCTACCTACTCAATGTCTACGCAGATCAAATCGTGGACGTTGTGCCGTCTGCGGAACCCGACCGGCAACCTTGTGCCATCGTAATGCGATACGGTGATCCGGTTTTGTTATCGGAAGAAACAAACGTGATACAAATCATTGAATGGTGGATAGAAAATTTGGAAGAGTCACGAACACGCATCACACCAATGGGGCGCGTGGAGCGTATGGGGGCCGGGTCGTCCGGCTGCGCTCAGTGACTTAGGGGTGGGCCGGAACTAACCCCTCTGGCCTACCCCGTCTAATACAAAAATGGAGGTAGTAATGGAAGAGTATACAGCAACAACACTGGAACGAGCCAGACACGTTCTCAAAAAGTTTCCGCTATCCAGCGGTGCAAAAATGGCAATAGGTAAAGACCTGGAATACGGCTATACATGGGCTGCGCTTGAGCAAAACAAACGCGCACTCACCGCAGAATTACCGCCACGTAAACCGGGCGTGTTTACCGTTTTTTCGCTTGAAGGTCACACCTTAAATCTCACCGGCAAAGCCCTTAAACAGATGATCGAAAATGCTCGAACCAGACACCGAAACACCCAGGCCCGTATTAACGCTCACGCAACACGCTCAACTTACTTTACAAAAAATGATCCAAGAAAAATCGCGCACGATACCGCCAGCGCAAAACGTACACAACGAGACTATCAGGCTCGCATTAGAAATACTTTCCGAATTGCTGGATGGGGCGACGCTGAGTTCACCTTTGCTGATGAAAGCGATTATCGAACTGATCGAAGAAGAGGTGACGTGGCTGAAACGCCAGACGATACAGCACCAGTGGCTGATGGAAAACAGACCGCAACCGGCAGTGCGATATCAGACCAAAGGGCCGGAACCACTGGAGCTATCGACTCCGGTCTATCGACGGCTGAAAGAAGTGGGCCTCAGTTACAGCCACGAAACGAAACTGTGGTCTGGGTGGCAGACGGACGAGATGGTCATAACCGCAAACGAATTGTTGTCCGTGCAGGGGCGACTGATCTAACGGGTGAGCTATGAAACCGCGCAAGTATGGTTGGGCAGATAAAGCTGCTCCGTACAAGTCATGGCGCTATCAGTGGAACGTATCGGGTGTGCATGATGTAGACCAGATCGAATGGCGCGGAGACTACCCTGTTGCCCTGCTTGAGTTGACCACTCATCGGCACATCAATCTGAAGGTAAAAGACAAGGTCGCTCATCGTCTCTGGTATCAGTTCAGTGGCAAGAAACTACGCCATGTAGCCGAGGCATTAGGCGTTCCGTTCTACATCGTTCTAACAACATTTAACTCAGAAGAGATCAGCGTATGCCATCAAACAAGTCCGCACTCCGAATGGGTCGATATGTCAAGAGATGTCTACCGGCACTGGTTATCCTCGTTGGAGCCATTGCGCTCTACCAGAGGTATAAACGCAACCAAAGTTATGAACAGCCAATAATATGACGGCCTACTATAACGAAAACGACAAACAAACTTGTGCCTGGTTACGCGAACTGATTAAACAGGATCTAATCGCACCGGGTGACGTAGACGAGAGAGACATTAGAGATGTTAGATCAAATGACCTTGTTCAATATAAACAAATTCACCTCTTCGCCGGCATCGGGGTCTGGAGCTACGCACTCCGACAAGCCGGATGGCCGGACGATAGACCCGTCCTCACCGGAAGTTGTCCATGCCAGCCATTCTCATCAGCCGGAAAAAAAGATGGAACAAAAGACAAGCGACACCTCTGGCCGGAAATGTTTCGCGTCATCGCCGGTCTACCAGAGAGCAAAAGACCGCCAACAATATTTGGTGAGCAGGTTGCACAAAAAGCTGGTCAGGCTTGGTTCGACGCTCTACAAGCAGACCTTGCGCGAGAAAAGTACGCCGCAGGGTTGGTCGTTTTTCCAGCTTGTAGCGTCGGCGCACCGCACCTCCGGCAAAGACTCTACTGGTTCGCCGACAACGTGGAACAGCCCAACAGCAATGGACGGCAACAGAGGGCCACATGCAATCACGATGGACAAAAACGGCAACGCACAACGGATCAGCAAAACAACCGGTACGAAGTTCGGAATGACACTGGTGACACAGAGCCAACTGACGGGGTGGCCAACGTGCAATGCAAGCGAAACCTGCGAGAAATTGGAGACAGTAGAAAAACGGAAACAGAGACGCAAGAAAGAAGGCAAAAGCGGAGGGCTGATGAAACTTGGCACAACAGTCCAGCTGACGGGGTGGAGCAGTCCAACCGCCTCAACCGGAGGGCCATCCAAAAATCCGGACAATCCGCGAGGGGCAAATGCCGGAAATCCACTGGCAACATCAGCGACACTCACGGGGCCGGCCCGATTAACGGCTACTGGCGAAATGCAGATTGGATCTGGTGCAGAGATCAAAAATGGAGGCCAACTGAACCCGGCCTTGCCCCGTTGGTTGATGGGTCTTCCGCCCGAATGGTGCGCCTCCGCGGTTACGGCAACGCCATCGTCGCGCCCCAAGCGCAAGCGTTTATAGAATCCTACATGGAGACAGAATAATGCACAACCTACCCATACTCGGCACGGCACAAGTTTCACACATGTTTAGCATACCCGTACGCAGACTTACCGCGTTTGCCGATTTGCAGATCGTCGATCATCACGACCAGCGACCCGGCACCGGCACGACCAGACGCTACAGCATTGCAAACCTTATGATGACTAAACTTGCGTGGAACTTGCAAAGGCTTGGCGTAGCTCCAAAAAAGCTATCATTCAAAGCAGAGTTATTGAACATTGGCATTAAGAGGTATTTAGATGAAACGAAAAGCTCATCACGATATATGTCGCTCTATGTTACGTCAGATTTGGCTGTAAAAGTATCGTGGCACACCAGCACAAATTTTCCTTACACAACGTCCATTTTAATTGATTTAAAAATGCTGCACGAAGATGTGATGGACGCACTTAAAAACGAATCGGAATATTTATGCCAGATGAAATAGAAATCCAATATGAGATAACCATACCGGTTGTCATCACCGCCGACATTTTAGGCGAGAACCGCGATGCTCGTTTTGATGAGCCAAGCGAGGGGCAGTATGCTGGCAACATCAAAATAACTTGGAACGACGACGACATCACAAACAAAATTGATGAAGAAGAAATTGAACTTTTGCGAAATACCATAGACGGAGAAATACAATACAGAGGAGCAACCGATGGATAAACGACAATTTCGAGATACGCACAACACGCCAGTGACTCCGGCACAACAACGGGTGCTGGATGTCATACGGCGACACTTAGAGGAACACAATCGCACACCGACCATCCGGCAGATATGCGAAGAGCTTGGCTTGAAGTCCACGTTCTCTGTCAGCACCCAGATAAACCGTTTGCAGAAAAAGGGTCATTTAGCATACGGGCCAAGAGTCGCATTGTCTGACCGGTATCGAACCGTTGTCCTGGAGAAAAGCGAATGACAGATAAAACAGACCAACTCAAATTGCTGACCGTGCCGGAAGTGGCAGAGATGTTGTCGATTTCTATCAACAAAGTTTATGCACTGAAAGCAATCGGTGAATTGCCTTTTATTAAAATTTCTGCATCAACTCGCTTTGATTTGGCTGATGTTCAACAGTTTGTTGCCGACCGTAAACAAGGGGGCAACGGAATCGAACGGTAGCATTATGGTAGCAAACGGCCTACTTTAAACCAAAACAACCACCTACAAATTAATGTAAGTGGTTGTTTTTTATGGCTCCGGCGGTTGGATTCGAACCAACGACCAAGTGATTAACAGTCACTTAACGTAGAGATTTGAGCTTTTAATAAAAACAACAACTTATGCACTTTGTGCTTGTATAGCAGTATAAAGATAGCTATATTTTCCTACGTAGCAACCCACACGCATACCGGCAAATGCTCTCTTATGGTAGCATTTCGGTAGCAAAACATGGAGGAAAGAATGGCTGCTAAAAAATATAATCAGGGCAGTGTTACTTACTTTAAGCGCGGAAACACTTGGACTGCCTATTGGCGACAAAATGGTATTAGAAAATGGAAGTCTTTAAAGTGCGAAAACTTGCATGTAGCAAAAATCAAGGCAAAAGAATTAAACGAGGCAATTGAAGGTGGCACATTTGATAAAGTGCAAGAGGTCAAAAAAAACAGAGGCGTAACCTTTGCCCAAGTTGCCGAAGAATACTTTAACGGCGATACGAAAGAAACCCCTCTACTTAAAAAAAGAAAACTCAGACCAGCTTGGAAGAAATCCGATGAAACACTAAAACAAGAACGGTCAAAATTAACGTGTCTTGCACCGGATCTTGGCAACGTGCCAGTGCAGTCGATGACGGGCGAATTTATCTCTGATTATTTAGCAAAGAAGAGTAAAAAAGGTATACGTGGTTTGGAAGGTGGCTGGAAGGAATCTTCGCGCAATCGTTATAAATCTTTTATATCGTGCGTTATGCACCTTGCTGAACAAAAGAACTATATAAATCGTTGGCCTATGGATGATGTGATACACGTAGAAGAAGTTGTCGAAGAGAAAGAACCACTGACACAAAAACAGTTTGAAATGATGTTGTCATATCTACCCCCTTACGTGCGTGTCATTATGTGCTTTCTTCGTTATACAGGTATGAGAGCCAGTGAACTGCATAGCTTGAAATGGCGTGATGTTAAATGGCCTGACGACGGATCTATCGGCTACATACAACTACGAGCAGCTAACGAAAAAGGAACTAAACTAAGCAAGCGTGATGAAGGCAGAAAAATATACATGACCCGTTACATAAGTGAAAAGTTAGAAGAGATGCGGAGTGGAACAGAATGGGTAATTAACAACCGCAGGGTTATTGTATGGCCATCTGATAAAAACCTTAACGATTTAATCATACCGCACATGAGCATCGCTAAAGCAATAGACAAAGCAGTTGCCAAGTTGACCAAAGCTACTGAAAAATTTAAAGGCGAAAAAAGATGGACGATTGAGAAAGTTACACGCCATCTAATGCGCCATACATGGGCAACGGACATGGCGAAAAACAATGACGTAAAAGATAGCGTTTTGATGCGAATGGGTGGATGGTCATCGCATTCAATGATGATGCGCTATGCAAAAGAAGAAGACAACTTACAAAAAGAGGCCGTCAGCAAACTGGACGGATATGGAGATCCTGGAGATACCAATTTAGAAGTCATCAAATCAGCCTAACACAAGAGCCGCACCGGGCGTGGCAACACCCACACGAATCGCCACAAGAAGTTAAAGCCCGGCACGGCCATTTGTTATTTAGCGTGGGCATCTACATAGGCTTGACCCAGCACATACGCTGCGGCTACCAGAGCGATGGGCCATGTGACCTCAACGGCACCGGTTCCGGCTGCTGCTGTGATGGCAGCGGTTACGCCGAGTTTTCGGCTACCTAATTTTTTTTTCAAATCATTCAGAAGTTTCATCGTTTTCGCTTTCCGCACTGGCATCCTCTTGTAGGCTCTCCAGTGCCGTTATTGCGCCGCTTTGACGTTGTATCAGGGCGTTCAGTTCCGTGACTTTTGTTTGCGCCTCCTGGAGCATCTGGAGCGCTTCCTGACGGTTGTTTGTTAGCTCGTCGATTTTGTTTACAACAGCCGATTCGGTCATCTTCCTCTCCTGTGGGTTAGTTGAGTTTCTCTATCGTTTTTTTGCTGTCTTTTTGCTTGCACGAAATGCCTTTGCAGTAGGCGCACCTTTAGTGCCGGGTTTACGCATCTTCTCACCCGACCCACCGGCTATGCGCTTACGTTTGGCATGGATATTCGCGTATAGTCCTCGTTTAGCCATAGATCACCACTTCGTTTTATGCGACCAATAACGAGCCGACATTTTAGATGGTTTAGAGTCTTGAGCATTGTGTCTCGCGTAGTAGGATTTACGCCGTGCTTTTTGCTTTGCTGACGTAGGGTTTTTACCGGCCCCCCTGACACCTTGTTGCCCGAATCGAATGGTTTTGGTTTGACCGCCCGACTTAGCCACTACCACATGCGACTTGGTTTTGTGGTTAGGCGTTCGCTTGGGTTTGTTGTAGGCGCTGACCCCTGCTCTTGCAAGTTTCGGATCTCGTTTTGCTGGCATCAGCGACCGACCTTGCCCATTGCTTTTTTGTGAGCAGCAGTGAATGTTGATCCTGCTCTCATTGATTTCCGCATCTCAGCCATGTGTTTTGCGGTGTGATGTTTGGCATGTCTGCTCAGTGCATTTTGCTGCCGTGTCGTTAATTTTTTTGCTGGCATTAGCGACCTCGTTTTTTGCTCTTTGGCTTGGCTTTGTTTTTAGCTTTAGCAGCAGCTTTTTTACCTTTTGCAGTATATGGATATTTCTGACCTTTTACCATTGGCATGTTAGCCTCCTTTGTTAGATGTGCCTAAATCCAATTTGTCGAGTTGTCGTTCGATGCGTAACGATCCTAATTCGTTGTTTGCCACACTCAGTAACGTGCCACCTATGATGGCTCCAGCCTCGTCTGTCTCATACACGTAAAACGTGGTAGTCGTTATTGCTGTTTTGCTAATTCTTGCCGGTCTTCGATCACCGCCTACCTGTATCCAACATGTCTGATTCTCGTCATATTTACTGCCAAAAAACACCGCGCATCCGGCCAGTATATTCTCTATTGAGTTTTTCAAAAACAAGAGCGCAAACCCAACCACAAACAGCCAAGAATACTGTTCTATAAGCAGACCGATACCGGACTGTTCACTAAATCTTTGTAACGCTTCTGCGGCTTCTTTTTCCATTCTTTTTTGCCATCCGCGCCTGTGGGCTACGTTTGTCTTTTAGACGCTTTCGGTTTAACAATTTTTCCAACCACGACCAAAAGCGGTTCATTTTATTTATTGCCGTTGGTCGCTTTGTAGACTTCAGCGAACATCACTGTCATCAGCCACACAATGACCCCGTAGACCGCCTCATGGTTCCAAAACTCCATCCATTTTTTGTCAGCACCGTTTCTCGCAAATGGAAAGCCGATGGTATGCCAGAGTTGATATAGGATGGTTACGCAAATCGTTGCACCGCCGGACCAGGCAGCGGCTTTCTTCGACTCGTCAGCGGCTTTTTGCCGTTTGGATAGTGTAACAATAGATCGCTTGGCGTGTTTGAGTTCGCCCTTCAATTCATCGCGGTCGTTGCGATATTCCTTGGCGACTATGTTTTCAGATGCCACCATTTTACGCAGATGTTCGATCTCTTTTACCGCCTCGACGTACAAACGCCGTTGCCGTTCTGCTGATGGTATTTGCTCAGGTGATGGATACTTGGCCGGACTCATAGCGTTTAGCTACCTAATGTGGGCTTTGTGCCTGATGGAAACTCGGAAGTTTCGGGCCATTGGCGAAGTGCTTGCCTATATAATAGATACGCATCACGCTGTGGATGGTCTGTCAAAGGCACAATAAAATCCGTAGCACCCAACTGTTTGTCACGCCACATCCGTGCGCGGTTTTCTAATTCTCGGTCTGTAGGATCTGGGGGTTCCACTAATTCGTACGATCCACCAGACTCCGTGTATGTTTTACAAAATTCCTCATCGGCTACAATGATGTTCGTCGTACCATCTGGAAACGTAATTCTGTAGTTTGGCATAATGTGTCCTTTACAATGTTATCGGAAACAGCATCACGGCTCCGTTTCCACCAGCACCAGCGTACGCATCCATTGTGGTATCGTTGCTGGCGATTGCTCCTGACCCAGACCCCATGCAACCCTTTGAGCCATAGATGTGCGTATAGTTCGATTTATTGCCGTTTCCTCCGATGAAAGGACTCGGCATTGCGGAAAACTGAGTATCGGATGTAGTGAAACCTTGCGGAAATAAGCCTTCACCAACATGTTGCATGCCAGCCTGGTATGTCAGCGGTGCATCATTGTAGTTCGTACCAGAGATGTAGGCATTTTGATCGGATTGCAGATAAGTGAACAACTCTGGAAATGGCGTGAGCGAAACAGGTAATGGATACAAATAGTCTGTTGGCTTTGTTGGTTCTCGCGTTACTCCACCTCTGTCGTAATGGCTCAGGTTTCCACCTACCGGATAACCATTGTCACCCGTGCCAGATTCCTCAGTTGGCGTAAGGCCCGTAGCCCACAGGCCCACGGCACCACCCCCAGTACAACTCCGAGTAGATGTCGTAGTTCCACCTGCGCCACCTGCCCAATTTGCGATATTGCCCGTAGATCCTGCTGCGCCACCTGCACCACCTGAACCCCCGGCCCCCGAATGTATGGCC
>CEUI01063093.1_pt1 | contig 10606 bp, 9 predicted proteins | sample 531411 | NCBI WGS metagenome assembly CEUI01 (sample SAMEA2622841, study PRJEB7988) | marine metagenome | isolation source: saline water (ENVO:00002010), including
TACAAAGGACAATTAGAAAAACTAGACAGGTTAAGTAAAGAACGTCTATTATATGGTAACTGGGAATACGATGCAAGTGAAGACAATTTAATAGAGTATAACAGTATATTAAATCTATTTAGTCAGACAGGGTTAGATGGTAGTAAATATATAACTTGTGACGTTGCAAGGTTTGGTAATGATAAAAGTGTAGTAATGTTATGGAATGGTCTAACAGTAACTAATATTAAAACATTTGACACAAACACAATAACAGAACTTGCAGACTATATAAAAACATTACAACAAAAAGAAGGGGTAAATACAAATAACATATTAGCAGACGAAGACGGGTTAGGGGGTGGTTTAATTGACATACTTAGAATTAAAGGTTTTCAAAATAACAGTAGACCATTAAAAAACGAAAACTACCAAAACCTAAAAACACAATGTTATTACAAATTAGCAGACATAATAAACAAAGGTCAGTTAGGAATAGTAAATGACAATATAAATACAAGACAACACATAATTGAAGAACTAGAACAAGTAAGAAGTAAAGACGCAGATAAAGATAGTAAAAATAAAATAGTTGATAAAGATACTATAAAAGCTATATTAGGTAGATCACCTGACTATGCAGACTGTTTAGCTATGAGAATGTATTTTGAAATAGACAGTAATTACGGTAAATATTTTGTACAATAAACTAAAACAATAAAATTTATATTATATATTATGAAAGTAAAACTACTGAAAGGTAAAAAGAAACTTAATTTTAACATACCTGAAAACTGGAACGAATTAAATTTAGGTAGGTATATGAGAATTATGAAAGTTTTACAAAGTAAAGAAAAGTTACATGAAATAGAAAAAATTGTTAGAATACTTAATTGTATTAGTGATATACCTAAAAGAGAATTGTATGGTCTTGACTTAAAGAGTATAGGTAAATTAGGTAAACACTTAACTAAGTTTTTAGGTACAGAACCTAACGAAGAACTAAAACACTTTATAAAAATAGAAGGTGTTGAGTACGGTTTTCACCCTAAGCTAGTAGACATGAGTTTAGGTGAGTTTGTAGACTTAGAAACATACATGAATAATATTAACGATAATTTACATTTAATATTAAGTATACTATACAGACCTGTAACAGCGAAGAAGAACGAAAAATATAGAATAGAGGATTACGAACCAAATAGAGAAAGGGCAGACTTGTTTAAGAAACATTTAACAGTAGATGACTTTAATGGTGCATCGGTTTTTTTTTACGATTTAGGAAGGCAACTTATGATAAATTCCAAGAAGTCTTTAATACAACAGAAGAAGAAACAGAAGGGGTAATAAAACAAAACAGTGGTGAAGAGTGGGGTTGGTATAATGCAATTTATGTATTAGCAAATGAAAGCTTTTTGAATATAGAACAAGTAGTTAAAAAACCAGCTTACGAATGTTTAACATTTTTAAGTTACAAACAAGACTTAAATAAAAAACTAGAAAATGAGTATAGACGCAATAAGATATAAAAGTTATAACAATGTAATAGACACGTTAAAATGTGTAGGTGAAAAACACAGACAAATACAATCTGTTACAAGTGGTGATATATGGGAAATAGACTTAGAAAAAAATACACTTTACCCTTTGTTTCATATAAATCCAGTAAACGTAACTGTAAGTTTACACCAAAGAAGTTTTAGTTTTCAGTTATTTGTAATGGACTTAGTAGAAGCAGACGAAAGTAACGAACAAGAAGTATTGAGTGACTGTTTAGAAATAATGAACGACATTATAGCTTTATATAAACACGGTGAAATACTTTATCATTACGACGATCAACCAGGCGAAGAAGCAAGGTATTTTATAGACGATAATTTTACTATAGAACCATTTACAGAAAGGTTTGATAATTCAGTGACAGGTTGGGTAATGTCTTTTGAAATAACAGTAGAAAACGAATTAAACACTTGTGATATACCAATAGATAATACTACAATATGTTCAAAATAAAAATAGGTAAATTAACAATACAATTAATACCACCAAAATTAAGTTATGGAATATAACGAAGCAATAGAAAAATTAGAAGAAATAAGTATAGAACTAGAAAGTTATACAGACTATCCACAAGCAGCAACGAATAATGCAAAACGTGCAATAAAGTATAAAGAAGAAAACGGTAGTGATTGTGGTACACGTGTAGGTTGGACAAGAGCAAGACAATTAGCAGACAGAAAACCTATAAGTCGTGATACTATAGCACGTATGGCTTCATTCAAAAGACACCAGCAAAACAAAGACGTACCATATACTGAAGGTTGTGGTGGTTTAATGTGGGACGCATGGGGTGGTTCTAGTGGTATTAACTGGGCACAAAATAAATTAAAACAAATAGATAAAAAATAAAATTATGGCAGATTTAGAAATTTCAATCACAGAATCGGTAACGATTAACGGAGCTTCCAGAGGTTCTACAAATACACTTACGACTACAGGAATAGTAGATACATTAGAACGTACAATATCTTGTACACATTCACAGACTACTACTATTGCAGAGTTCGGAGCTACACCACATGCGGCAGGTAGTAATATTGATCGTGACAATGTTAAGTATATTAGAGTTACTAATTTAGACGACACAAACGAGTGTATGTTGGGTGTAGTGTCAGGTGCTTCTAATTATCAAGTACGACTAAGAGCAGGGGCGTCACATTTATTGTACAACGGTGACGACATATTCGTAGCAGAAGAAGATACAACACCTGCTTTCGCAGCGATTACAGCTGACTTAGCTTCTTTACAAATAAGACCGAGCACATCAAATGATATTCAAGTAGAAATGTTTATAGCGAGTGTATAGTGGCGTTAGGACTGAAATATGATAGTATAGAAGCTTACTTAAAATCTTACGGTAAATATATAGTAAAACAAGCAAGAAAAATATTAGACCAAAAAGATAAAAACACAACTGGTAAACTTAGAAAGTCTTTAAGATACAAAGTAATAGAAAACGAAAATGGTTTTGATATTAAGTTTTACGCTAGTAAATATGCAGCTTTTGTTAATAAAGGTGTAAGTGGTACACAAACAACAAGAACTTATATTGATAAAGACGGTAAAAGAAAAAGAAGTCCATTTAAGTACAAAAGTGGGTTGGGTAATGCACCTAACATAACAGCTATACAAAGTTGGATTAATAAAAGAAATATTAAAGCACGTGACGAACTAGGTAGATTTATTAAAAGTAAAAGTTTAGCATATTTAATAAGTAAATCAATACAAAAAAAAGGAATACCAGCAGCAAGTTTTTATACACAACCGTTAAGTTACAGTTTTAATTTGTTTCAAAAGGAGTTAGTAAAAAATTTCAAAACAGATATATTAAACGAAATAAAAACATTTAAGAAATAATGGCATTAGTAATACAACAAAAACCAAGATACAGGTTAATACCAGCAGCTAGTAATATAATATATACGTTATACGATAGCACAACTATAAACCCAAATAATAATAAATTTAAGATCAAGTATATTGCAGAAGTTTACGTAAGTAAAAAAACAAGTAATATAATTTCTAACGAAAATAGAGTAGGTGTATTAAAAGTAACACCAAACGGTGAAGGTTACGGTATATTTGATTTTGCACCAACTTTACAAAATTACGTAAGACCAGATTATACAGGTGGTACAGTACATAACGTAAACAATAATTTTTTTAGTCAATATAACGGTACTAATTTTTCAGAAACTACACCACATACAATACATCAAATAGACGATTTTAGTACAAATAGAAATAGTGTAAGGTTTTTTGCTATAAGGTTTAATATAGAAGCTTCAGACAGTATAACAGGTAACGTCACAAAACAATATACAAGTAATACTATTGCAGATACTTGTTTAATGTACAACGGTGTATTACATGACACAGATATATTAGCTATGAATAGTAACGGTGATTTTGGATTTAATTTACAACACGAAGGTTTTATAATGAATAGTGATACAGACAAGTTTTTAACAAACGCACCTGTAAAACAATATATACGTGAAAACGATTACTGTACACTAAGTTATTTTAGTCAATATAATTTTGACTTTTTAGTAGGTAGTGCAGGTTTAACAAACCCATCAGTTAAATTTATTAAAATACAATTTTATTATAATGGATCTACTACAGGTTCGTTAATAACAAAAACTATACAATCAAGTACAGGTGGTCATTCGGGTTACATGAATGACAGTAATGTTAAACTACAATTTGCAGGTATTGGTACAGGTAATTTAGTAGGTAGTGGTGAAACTTTACCGACTAACTGGGATTACTATACTGTAACAGCTTTTGATAGTGGTGACAACCAAATAAGTAAATCATACGAATTTTACAAACAAACAGAAGACTGTAAAAACTATGAAACATTACGTTTAACATGGTTGAATAAGTTTGGTGTATGGGATTACTACAATTTTACAAAAAAATCTATTAGAACCTTTAATACTAATAGAAAATCATATACACAAATAACTGGTAATTGGAATAGTACAAAATTTAGGTTAGATGGACAACAAGGCGGTACAAAATATTTTAATAATTCTATACAAGAAAGTATATCATTAAATACAGAGTATATAACAGAAGAAGAGGCAATTTGGTTAGAAGACTTATTTATAAGTAACGATGTTTACATATTAGAACAAAGAAGTACAGACAATACAAGTCAAGGTTACATGAGAAAATATATAAAACCGTGTACAATTACTAATAATAGTCATATACGAAAAACAAAAGCTAACGATAGGTTAATACAATATAACTTTAATATAAATATAGACAAAACAAAGAAAACACAATTAATGTAATGAGTTTACAACTAATATTATATCCACAAAACTTTCAAGGTCAGTATAGTACAGTTAGTACACCTTATTTTACTGAATATGTTAGTGACTTTTCATACAATTTAGGTTTGTCAGGTGCAGGTTTTAGTGGTTCTGCAGTAAGTCAAAGTAATGTATTAACAAATTTAACACCTTTGAATATTTGGCAACAGTATAATGTGACAGGTGGGGGTTTTACAAGTGCTAACGCAGCAACTTTTGCAAGTGGTAAAGTAACATTAGATAGTGCAAGTAGTACAAGTTTAACAGGTATTTACCAACTTATTTCAAATTTACAAATAGGTTCTACATACGTATTAAATATAGAACGTCTAGCAGGTACGACAGGTGTAGTTACTATAGGACATAGTTCAAATTTTACAGTAAGTAACACAGTATACGAACCTATATTATTTACAACTTTATCTAACACTGTAGGTACACATACATTTACATTTACAGCTACAAATACAGACATGGTTTTTTTATTAAATTATGTAAATGACGATAATACAAATTTAGAAATAGGTAGCGTATCTATAAAAGAAAGTATAGGTAGTGCACCAACTGTAGATGTGTTCAAAGATGGACAAATAATATGTGACTTATACGATGAAAACAGTATACCTTTAACTTTATCTATAGATGACTTCAAAAATGTACATGAAAAAAAGCAAAGTTTTAGTAAACCTTTTAAGTTACCAGCAACTAAAAGAAACAATCAAATATTCAGTAGTTTATTTGACGTAACAAAGTCTGTAAAAGACGATGTATTTTCTTTTAACCCATATAGAAAAACTAAGTCAATATTAAAAGAAGACGGTTATACAATATTTGACGGTTATTTAAGACTAATAGACATAGTAGAAAAAGAAGGTGAAATAAGTTATAATGTAAATTTATATAGTGAAACAATAACATTATTAGAAACATTAAAAGATAAAAAATTTAGTGACATAGATTTTTCAGAGTTATTACACGAATATAACAGAACACAAATAGCAGCAAGTTTTGAAGACAACGATGGTGTTACATTAGCAAACAGTTTACCTACAAGTTCATTTGCTTACAATGCTACATTAGGTTCTAGTAAAACAGATGTTATAAAATATCCTTTTTGTAAATGGAACGGTGACACATATTACAATACAGTTACAAGTAAAGTAGATATGTTAAAATTAGAAGACGCATTTAGACCATTTATAAATTGTAAATATTTATTAAATCGTATAGTATCAGACGCAGGTTTTACTTATGAAAGTGATTTTTTAGATAGTACAGATTTTACTAAATTATTTATGGACTTTAACTGGGGTGAAGGTGTGACACCCGCAAACCCTCATGGTTATCAAACTATGACTATTACGTCTGATTACACAGTTTCTTCAGGTTTTAACAATATAAACTTTACAAACGGTAGTATACCTAATATATATGATACTTCTACAAAAAAATTCACTTCTACACAAGACAATTTAACTATAAGTGGTATTATAAATTTATTTGTCCTTAATTCAGGTGCTACAGAAACATTAAAAATTAGAGTAATACATAAAGACAGTTCAGGTAATACTATAAGACAAGAAACAGCAACACACACCGTACCCACTGTATCTACAATACCAATTCTTAAAACTAAGCGTTTTAACTTTACAGTAAATGACACAGATACTTTAGAGTTACAAACATTTGTTGCAGGTTCTTCAAATATTACTATAGATCAAGAATATTTTGACAGTTCAGGTATAGGTATTACACTAAATACTAACGTAAATGTATCAGTATCTTCAGACGTTGAAATGCTAGAAGCATTTAACATAGCTAGAGGTGACTTAGGACAGTACGAATTTTTCAAAGGGTTAGTTAATATGTTTAATTTAGTTGTTATACAAGACAAAAACAATAACAATAATTTAATTATAGAACCTTATAATAATGTATTTATAGACGATACACAAAGTCAACACATAACACATACAACGCACGACTGGACAAGTAAAGTTGATATATCAGAAATTAAATATAAACCTTTGTCTTTGAAAAAAGAAATTAGTTTTGAGTTTACAGAAGAAAACGATGACTATGCAAAAAAAATATATAAATCTTTTACAGGTAATGATTACGGTAAAAAAATAAAACCAAATACAAACTTAACAGTTTTAGATGGTGAAGAAAATGTAAAGGCTACACCTTTCGGTTCTACATTTATAAAACCTATATTTAGTAATGTTACAACAAGTGACTTTATAGTACCTGTTATATATAAAGGTAATGAAGACGGTACATTTACAGGATTCAAAAATAAACCTAGAATATTATTTAATAACGGTAAAGTAACACTAAACGAATTTTACGTAATGCCAGCACAAAATGGTGTTGCAAGTACAAACATAAATTCTTTTTTACAATTTACACATTTAACAGACATACCTACTACACAAAGTACAAAAGATTATAATTTTGAAACACAGCAACAAATAAATACAATAGGTAACACTACTACAGAAAATTTATACAATATATACTGGTCTTCTTATTACGATGAATTATACAACCCAGACACTAGACAAGTAAATATGAAAGTTTATTTAACACCGTCAGATTTGAATAATTTTGAATTTTACGATAAAGTAAGAATTAAAAATAGAGAATATAGAGTAAACAAAATTGATTACAGACCATACGAACTAAGTAACGTAGAATTTATATTAATAGCATAATGGACTTCAAAAAAGACTTTAACATAAAACCAAAATTAGTACAACCAAACGGTAATGTATTATTTACAAACGGTACAACTGATGTAATACCAAACCAACAAGCTTGTGAAGCTTACGGTTACACATACGATGTAAAAACTGGTACATGTCAAAGTTTTGTACGTTCAGAAGAACTAGATAAACGATTTAACAATTTTTCTAATAAATCACAAGGTGATCAAAATTTATTTAACGAAGGTACAGTAAATACATTTATAAACGGTCAAAGAAATACAACACTAGGACAAAATATAAATTGTTTTATAAATGGTGAAAAAAATAAAACAGAAGACTTAGTAAATAACGCAGTAGTAATTGGTACATACGGTAAAGCTTTAAGACAAGGTGAGTTTGTTTTAGGGGGTGGTGGTAATAAAACACTAGAAACTTTTGCACCACAAGCGACAAAAATAATAATGTCAGGTAACACTACAGACAATACAGCTACATTCTTAAACGTATTAGGTATTAACGATGCTTATATAACTACAGTAGCAAATAGTTTAATAGGTTTTGAAGCTTTTGTAACTAGAGTAGAAGCAGGAGGCTCTAGTGGTACAGTAGGTAATTTTAGTTATAGACATATAAAAGGACATGTAGTGTGTGACAATAGTAACGCACACAATATAGTAACATTTAATAGTAGGGTTTTAGCTAAAGACGGTGTAAATGGTACGTGTACTATGCAGTCACAAAGTAGTGGTAACCTTGCTTTACAAGTAACAGATAGAAATAACGTAACTAATTATTGGTCTGCAGTAATATATTTACATGAAATGCATACTAATTTAACAATATCATAAAATGGCAGAACAAGTAGAGTTAGAATTATTATTAACAGGGGGTGCCAAGTCTGTAAAGACTATGGCAGAATTAGAACAAGCACTAAGCGACGCACGAAAAGAAATACAAGGGTTAGACAAAGACAGTGAAAGGTTTGCTGAATTAGCAAGTGCAATACAAGACGCAAGTTCAGAAATTAAAACCCTTGAAAAACAAATGGAAGGGTTAGAACCACAACAAAAGGCTGAAGCTTTTCTAAAGATGGGTGAAGGTATAGCAGGTGGTTTTGCAGTAGCGCAGGGTGCAATGGGGTTAATAGGTGTAGAAAGTGAAAACCTTGAAAAAATCCAAGTTAAAGTACAGTCTGCAATTGCAATAGCACAAGGTGTACGTATGATGTCAGAAGCCGCATTAATGGCTACAACTGCTAAAAGGGTTGCGTTAGAAAAAATAAAATTAGCACAAGACAAATTAACTGCTATTCGTGCAGGTGTTATTACAAGTGCAAATCTTTTATTGGCAAAAAGTCAAGTAGCAGTAACAGCAGCTACAAAAGGTACAGCGGCTGCTATGAAGTTATTAAAAGGTGTTTTGATTACTACAGGTATAGGTGCTTTAGTAGTAGGTGTAGGAGCTTTGGTAAATTCATTAATAAAATTAAGACAAAGAACAAAAGAACAAACTACAGAACAAGCAAACTTAAACAGAGCTGTACAAGACAGTAATGAAGAGTTTTTGAATAATTTAGACTTACAACAAAGACTAGAAGCAGCAGGTAGTGACTTAGAACGTGAATTAATTACTTTACAAGACAAGTTAGATAAACAAAAAAATAAATTATCAGAAAACAGTACTAAATTAACTGAAAACGCAGACAAACTAGATAATTTAAGTGAAGCAAGTAAAAAGAATAGAAAAATAATACAAAAAAATAGTGAAATATTAAACGGTAATACTAATACTATTAGAAACAATATACTTGCATTAACAGACTTAATAAAACAAAAACAGTTACAAATAAAAGAAGAACAAAATATAGTAGTAGAAGAAGAAAAAACAGAAAAAAAGAGTAGTAGTAGTAGTTCTAGTAGACGTGAACGTAGAAAACGTGAAGCACAAGAGTTATTAAAACTTGACCAAGAATTACAATTAATGAAAATTGAAGACGCAGATGAAAGAAGACAAAAAGAACTAGAATTTTTAAGACAAAACGAAATATCAAGAGTTAGTGAGGCTAAAAATTCAAAAGAGCAAATTTTATTAATTAATGAAAAATTTGATTTATTAGAAGAACAAAGAATAATTGAAAAAGAAGAGAGAGAATTTCAAATAAAAGTTGAACAAAATAATAAATGGAATGAAGAACAATTAATACAAACAGAAAAAAGAATTGCAGAACAAGAAGCAATAGAAGAAAAAGCACGAATAAAACAACAAGAAGAAGACCAAAAAGTAGCAGACTTCAAAGCTAGTTTAGATGAACAAGGTTTTGCACTAGCTAAAGAGTTAGGGGGTAAAAATAAAGTAGTACAAAAAGGTATTGCAGTTAGTGAAACTATATTTAACACACAAAAAGCAGTTACAAGAGCTTTAGCAGACATACCAGCACCTTTTGGAGCTATACAAGCAGGTATACATGGTGCAATGGGTGCAGCAGCTATAAGAAATATATTGACTGAAAGTATGGGTGAAGTGTCTACAGAATCTACAAATGTAGAACCTATGACACCAGCAAGTACAGGTTCTTTTACTTTAGGTGGTATGCAAACACAACCTCTCAAGGCTTTTGTAGTAGAAAGTGAAATATCGGACAGTCAAGCACAAATGGCAGAAATAAATAGACGTAGTACATTATAAAATCAAATATATTAAAAAAAATTATATTATATAGTATATGAAAAAGAAAACTACTAAGATTACAGAACTTGTTATTAGTGAAGAAAACGAAGAGTTAGCAATAGACGCAATTAGTTTAGTAACGTCACCAGCTATTGAGGTTGATTTCGTATACTTTAACAATTCTAAGAATAATTTAACATTTGCAAAAGTAGACGAAGAAAAAAGAGAGTTAATAAGTCCTGCACTTATACCTAACAAACAAATATATAGATACGACGCAAATACAGACAGTGACTATTATGTATACTTTAGTAAAGATACTGTAAAGAAGGCAGCTTATAGTTACTTAAAACACAATAA